>Ga0247611_10000994_pt1 | contig 53122 bp, 67 predicted proteins | sample 177DNAGHGhighgp2_FD_192422 | JGI IMG/M metagenome (GOLD analysis project Ga0247611, IMG submission 192422) | Sheep rumen microbial communities from Palmerston North, Manawatu-Wanganui, New Zealand - 1770 DNA GHGhigh gp2 | ecosystem: Host-associated > Mammals > Digestive system > Stomach > Rumen... | reverse complement strand
CCACACCATTTAAGCCAAGAAGGTTTACAGTATTGGCGTCAATAGGAGATAATACATTATGAGTATAGATTATGACATAACCACAGGCGAAGGTATAGATTATGAAATCTCGGCAGACGAACCTATTACTGCCGATGTGGGAGTTGGTGTTGATTATACAGACCTGTCAAACAAGCCCTCAATAAACGGAGTTGAGTTAGTCGGAAACAAGACCACACAAGACCTACATATTGAAACAGGTGGAGAAAAGTGGGAACTTATAAATACAATCTCCGTGCAGAGTGGGGACTACTCACAAAGCGAAACCATAAATAAGGACAGCAATGGCAACGATTTTTCACTTAAAAAGTTTTTCATTAGAATAAGAAATGTGACAAGACAAGACGCTTCCACTTCGGGAGCAAATGGAAATCTTAATGTGAACGGAACTAAATTGCAACAGAACTTAATTTATTACACAGCAAATAGAGATACACATATAATTTGCGAGCGACTTGGAGTTGGTTTTTCAAAGTGGGCTATATTGTTATTAGCAGACTTTGGAACAGGAAACTCACAGAATTACAGAAACCTAAAAACAAATAGTGATGCGTATGATTTAGGATATGCCACGAGCATAAACTTGACAGTAAACACGCCTGTTTATTGGGACATAGAACTCTTGGGGGTGCGAAGTGATAGTTAAGGGACATATTAACGGTGAGCCTGTTGAGGTAGATATAGAACCTATTGCAGAACCACAGGACGAGCCTATTGTGTTTGAAAACAAACAGGAATTAAACGAATATATTGAAAATTATATCGTAGAATTTTTAACGGAAGGTAACGGAAATGACAACGGAACTGATTAATTTATTAAATGGTTGTGGAAGTGGTGTTATATTATTGATAGCATTATATTACTTCATTAAATATATTGGAGAGCAAGAGCGATTAAACAGTGAAGAAAGAACAAATACACACCAAAGGTTTTGCGAGACCATAGAACGCATAAGCAGAGCAAAGGACAACGACAATGACGAGTAGATATGTTTTGTATCTTATAAGGTGGCAGTTGTCAAGTCCGATACTTGCTATTGTTATTGGAATTATCAAAGGCACAAGCATAGTCGGAACTAAATCAGATTGGGTTTGTGCTTTTTGGGCTAATTTGATAGGTGGGTTAGTTTTCTTTTGGATTGACAGATTAATATTCAGAGGTGGCAAAAATGAAAAGACATAGTGGAAAATGGTATGGTGTTATGCTTCATCACACGGCAGGGAACACTTCCGAAAAGATAGAACAGATTCGCAAGGCTCACATAAATAATAATCATTGGGGTGACATAGGCTACCATTACGTAATTGAAGTTGACCCAGATAATCGGAGCAGTAAAATTGTAAAAGGGCGGTCTTTGTCTTTCCAAGGAGCTCACGCCGGTGTGGATAAATATAATAACGGATATGTAGGGGTCTGCGTTCCGGGAAACTATGACAAAAATAAAATGCCTGATTGGTTATATCATCAATTGCTTGGACATATATGTCACATTATGAAAAAACCTGAAATAAATGCCTATGGTTTTTTAGGGCATAGGGAAGTCAAAGCAACAGCTTGCCCCGGTCGGTATATCAATTTGGATAAAATGAGATATGACCTTTCTGTGAAATTGAAAAAGCCTGTTAAGCCAATCAAGTTATAGGTATTAAGTGTTCAAGGCGAGTTCATTTGATATAAATTTATATGAAAAATAATTAGGAGGAACCTCTTATTATTGTTATTTTTTTGACACCGTCCCAAGACGCCTAAGGGACATATAGGAGAAGGATATGAAATTATTTTTAATGTTATTATTGGCACTCTGTCAGAAAGACGGAGACAACTATGTAATATATATCAACGGCGTTCCTGTTGTGGGAAGCATTAAAGTGCTATTTAAAGAAGTGGATGCTACACGAGAACCATCAGGTATTAAAGGTGGGATAGATATATTCACTGCCGGAAAGCTCGGTGTGTGGAGATTTACATTTGTTGACGGAGAATAATGTATGGCTTTTGAAAAAATAGGAATAAAGGACAGTTTAGAAACTGCATTTAAGACAGCACAGTTTCTGCAAAGTTCGGAGCAGAACTTTTATAATCTCCAAGCAGCCAAACAAGAAAGAGATTATTTGGTAAAGGAAAGACAGAAGAAAGAGGACTTTAACCGGATGACACAGTTAGCCTCTTATATAAATGACAGTAATAATATAGCCGATCATATCAATAACGGAACAAAGGATGTTTTGGTAAGTTATATAGACCAATATAATCAATATGCAAATAAATATAAGTTGCCTACAATTTATTCCCTTGATTCTATTATTTCAAATACAAGAGATGCGGAATTGAAAAAGGGGCTTGATGAAGCCTCTAAATATTGGTCTGCTAATCAGTTGGATTTGGGGGATGAGGTTTGGCAAAAGACATTAGACAAATGGGGAACGACAAACTTTAATTACCTTGACAGAAAAATAATTGACCGATACCAAAGCGAACAGACCCAAAAAATCAATGCGTCCAAGCAGAACCTTGAAAGCGTTCAAATTGCTCAAGGTCAATATATGGCAGACCTGAATAATTTAGACAATACTGTAAACGACAGGCTCAGTAAAGACGAGACCTATCAAGCTATAGGCGACAAAGTATTAGAAAAGACTGACAGGAAAAACAACGGTTCAATAACTCCACACATACAAAACTTAATAGATAAATACAGCCAAAACCCCGATTCTCTTTCCGAGGAACAAAAGCAAGAAATATATAACAGCGGTTATATGTTTGGCGGAAAGGTCGGGGATTATGATTTGACAGGGGTGGAAACCGGAAAAGCCTTATCTAATTACAAAGACGCTATAAGGGAAGAAGAAAGACATAAAATAACGGATAAATACAGGCAATACGGAAACTTTGATATAGCAATAGAGAGAGCCCAAAAGGAAATATCGGATCTTGAAAATGTGGTGCCTATTACCACAGGGGCTATGATTTGGGGAAACGCAAGACGAGAGGCTTGCACGAATATGTATAATGCCAACTGGAAATTATCACACAATCCTCAAAACGAATTTCAATCATTATTATCACAACAAGGTGTATACTCCGACAACTTAACAAAGACCGAAAAAGATATAATGTTTGATATGACACTTAACAACTACAACGCTCCTCAAAGCGTTAAGGACGAGATTAGAAATAACAAAGAAGCTTACCTTAACTCCAAACCTCTTGTAGGTATGAGTTACGATAACGCCTTAATTGAAACCAAAGGCAACGCTCTTAACTATTCTATGACAGAGGCAAAGGCAAAAGCACAACCGTTTGAAATGTTTATGAACCTTGCCAATTCCTTTGATATTACTTATGCGGATACGGAAAACGATATTAACAATGCCATAAACAGATACAGTCATTTGGTAGCATATTGTTTTGACGAAGTAGACCAAAAACTCCTTAACGATATAGGCGAAGTGTTGATAAACAAATTAAACTCCAAGCGAAGTGTGGCACTTGACAATAGGCAACAAGAAGAGATACAAAGAAAGTTAAACAACGAAGCCTCAACATTAGGCGTGTTAAAGTCAAGGTTGGAATTAAATCAAACACAGAACGCACAAGGATATAATTTTGACGCAGTTAGTTATATTAAACAGAGAAACAAAAACTTGGATGACAATACTTTGAACGATTTGGCAGTTGCTTTCCAAAACGCTTCCGCAAAATATAATATTCCTCTTAATTGGCTTATGGCTATAAGCGGACACGAGAGCGGTGGATTTGTTTTAAACGCAAAAAGCAATAAGGGTGCAAGCGGACTAATGCAAATAATGCCCCCGACATTTAAAGATATAAACAATAAACTTGGCGGAAATTTAGATATAAACAATCCTATTGATAACATAGAAGCCGGAGCTTATTATTTAAACGAATTGTCAAATAATATCTTTGGTGTGAACTTTGACCAATTAAGTGACGAGAATATAGATGTGGTATTGAGAGCTTATAACGGTGGTCCGAAACACGTAAAAAGAGATAAGAACGGAAATGTTTATGTAGACAACGACAGCAAAGAAAATAAAAACTATCCCGCAAATGTTCGTAAAGGATTAAAAGGCGGAAACATAACCGTAAACAATACAACAAATATAAATACAGGAAACGGAAACTCTAAAGGGCAAGGAAGCAATCAAGGTCAGACAGGAAGAGTTTACCAAGGTCACGCCGGAACTGTTTACATAAAGAACAAAAGCATATACAAAAAAGAGAGTGACGGAACGGAAGTTGAAGTATTAAAGGCAGACCAAATCAAAAAACTTAATATGTATATCCCTGTTGAAACAGGAGAGTTAGCCGGTTCAATTTCCAACGATCCAACCATAGGAACTTCTATAAACAAACTTGGAACTTTGAAAAACGACAGTAATGAGTATTATTCAGAGGTAGCAAAGATTATAAGAAAAATAGGAATGCGTAAAGGCATAAGTTTTGAAAAGATTAATACCTTATTTAAGAATGGAAAAAATCCGGACGAAAATTATTATTTCTTCCAAAAGCACTATCCTGTTATTAAGAAAATGGGAACAAAAGAGGCTTGGGAATATTTAGATAAAAAAACAAGCAATATATTTGTTAAAGCTTGGATGATATATATGGTTGAAAAGAATAAAGATAACCAACCAAGTGAGAGTAATAATAATACAAATGTAGGTGGCGAATATCACAATTAGGGGAGAGTTATGAGTCAATTAGATAAAATGGCACAAGGTTTATTATCAAGCTATAATGCTATAACAAAGGAAACGAACCAAAAGCCAAAACAAAAGCAAGAACAAAAACCTGTAAATAATAAATATAATGGGGCTTTTCCGAGCAACAAGCAAAAGGCAAAGGATTTGTTTGATTTCAGTAAACCCTATAATCCGGCATCAAATATAAATCCAAGTTATCAGAAAAGCCAACAGAATATAGTAAAAAATAATCCCAACGGTTTGAATTTTAATTCCACCAAGACAAGTATTATTCCTAAATATAAGGGTTGTCTTGCTTATGCAAACACCTTAATGGTAGATAACGGAGCTGTAGGGGCTCCTTCCTCCGGTAAAAGCAACCTTGCTGATGGTTGGATTACAGGAACGGGAAAGAACGGTCAAAAGGTTAAAATCGGTGGTGGCGGTTATAAGTGGGCAGACACTTGGAAAGTGGGAGTTCCCTTATCAAACAAGAACTTAAACCAATTACAAGAGGGTGACTTTATCTTTATTAAAAACCCACAACACGGTGGGGTTGTTCACTTTATAAACGGTGTTCCCTATTTAAACGAAAACTCTCTCGGACACGCACAAATCAGTAAAAGGGTTTCAGACAAGATAGCGGGAAAACAAGCCTATTTTATCAGACCGGACTATAAAGGGGTAAAGCGTGCCAATTTAGGACCGACTACTTGGGATGAATTGGTGACACAAACCACAACTCCCGTAGTTGTAAAAAGTCAGGATCAAGCAAATAATATTATAAGAAGACTTTATAATGAAGGCTTAAACGAAAAACAAATTAAAGAAAGATTAAAAGCAACCACTACATTAAGTCAAAACGACATAAACAATGTATACGGAAATTGGTGGAAACAGAAAGACAAGAACCAAAGAGCATACATAGAGCAGTTGCAAAACCAAAAGTTTGCCAAAGATGAAAACGGAAATTATAAGATAGACGAAAAAGGTCAACCTGTTATAACGGAGCAATGGAAGAGTTGGGAGCATTATTTTGATAAACTAAACGGAGAAAACAAACAGAGAGCCGATAACTTTATTGTAAATTATTTAACTGACGACAGTAAGCAAGCAGAGGATTTAAAGAGAGATTTTAAATTGGCTTTTGGTGTCAACGACTACTTCGCCGATTTGTATTTGGGAGATTGGCAAAAGCGACACAACGCAAACCACGAAAAAGCTGTTTCCGAAGGATATGAAAAGCTTTTAAACGATATGGCAAAAGAAAGGAATTTGGTGTTAAGTCAAGATCCAAAACAGGACGCAAAGACTGTTTATTATGCAGATTTACCAAAAGAGTTCCGAGACCAAGTGTCTTTAAACGATTGGACGGAGGCTTATGAGAATTGGAGAGGTAAGCAACTACAACCTATTGTAAGTATTCCCAAAGTTCAAAAGGAAGCCGACAAGTTGGCAATTCAAATATCTACGGACTTTAAAAACAGATATGGATTTGATTTTAACAGATTGGCAAATTCTGACGCTTATGTTTCAGATAAACAAACCGCAAAGAATTTGCAAAGTTTTATTGAAAGCAAAGGAACGCCCGACGCCTTAGGAAACGATAAATTATTTGACCAAACCTTTAAAGAGTTGGTAAAAGCATATCCTACCATAGATAAAGCAAAACTTTATCACGCTTTGCAGTCCTATAAGAAATATGACAAAGTGTTTACAAGAAAGGATTATGATAAAAACAATAATGCTATTGGTGAAAGTTTTTCAGACACAATAAATGATTTTATAAGATACGAGGGGGCAGTCCCAAGAGCAATAACAAACGAACTGATCGGAGATATTAGAAAGCTCGGAAATCTTGCCAATGGTATAAACCCTCTTGCTCCCGTAAGTGACTTTGGAAAAGCTTTGGATGTTGCGGGAAAAGTGACAAACAATAATTTGTTAAAGGGAATGGGAGTGGCTTTGCAAATACCACAAGGCACGCAAAGGATGATGGTAAGGAATGTCACGGACTACGCAAAGGGTAAAGCAAACCAATATTTTGACGAAGCCGGTGTCCCCAATTTTGCTTTTGTAAATCACGCAACGGCTATTGCAAACGAGGCTCTTTTGTTTGCGGTGGGAGAAAAATTACAAGTCAGTGCTTTTGGAAAAGCTGTTGAAAAAGGTCAAGGTATCATAAACACAGAGAGAGCCCTAAGCAAACTGTCAGATAAATCTTTGCGTGGTATCGCCGGGGGTTATTTAAAGGGGACTGCTATAACGGACGTTATTCATAGCGGATACAACCAAATGGCAAAAGATTTGTCAAGCCCCGAAACTATAGCAAAGTTAAACGAAGCAAGCGAAAAAATTAACAGAGAAGAGCCGGAAGATTGGCTCGGATATATAAAACATACAGCTCACGGTATGGGGGTTGATATAGGTAGAAATGCTATGGAAGGTGTCCTTTCCACAGCTCAGACCAATGCTCTCGTAAATCAAAATGCAAAGGATGTTATAAGATATACCAACGCTTTACAAATGCTTGACGTTGACAAGGGTAATATGGATAAAATGGATCAAGCGGAAAAGGGTAGTGATTATATTAAAATGTTTTTTGAAAAAGGTAAGATATGGAAAAATATCACCGCTCTTATGGTTCCTTCCCTTGTAGAATTTGGTCCGGCAATAATCGGTGGTGGTTTGGGTGGTAATAAATACGCACAAGCCGGTGTCACCTTTAACTCTTCATACAATATAGAATATGCAAACAAATTTAAACAACTGTTAGAAGAAGCGGGAGTTGACACCAATAACGAAAAGGAATTGCAAGAAGCCTTTAACAATCCATACAAATTTAAAGAGATAAGAGATATTGCAGACAAACGAGGGTTTGGTGTAGGTATCTTTGACGCTTTGAGTGTATTGGTTGCGGGTTCATTATTTGGCGGACATATTCCCAACAAGGTTGTGAGGATGACTTCCGTTTTAGGTGAAATAGGAGCTCAAGCCGTCCTTGGTGGAGCGGGAGAAGCCTATGGTTCAATTCTCGCCGGAGAAGATATTTCAACCGGTGCGGTCCTTAACGAAATGGTTGGTGAAATTCTGCCCGGTGCGGGAGAAGTTTATCAAGGAATATACAGAAAAGAAGCCTCTAACTTTGATAAATACTATAACTCTTTTGATGAAGCAGACCAAAAAATAATAAGTATGGCTTTTTGGAAAAACAACTTTGCCAGAGCAGAGGGCTTTATGGTGCCGAAAATTACAGAGCAAGACACCAAGGACGGAGCTTTTGCAAGCAAAACAAGTGATATAGAACCATACTTAAACCAAGACGCAAAGAGCCTTAACAAGAAAAGAAAAGAATTGGTAAACAAGGTTATCAATTTGCAGGCTACAAGCGAAGAATTAAAACAGTTAAAAGATATAGAAAACACTATGCTCCTCAAACCTATATTTGATAATGCGGTTGTAGGTGAGGTAGAAGTAAACAATCTCCCCTTATCTGAAAGAGTGGAAGGCGTCAAAGAGTTGACAGATGGCACATACACAGATGCCGATATTCCCGCAGAAAACCAAGAAGAAGGTATGACCGAAGAGGAGCGAAAAGATTTAAATGAAAGTCTTAACGCAGAGGATGTTAAAAATTCATCCATTGATTATATAAAAGACAGTTCCGGTAATACAGTTGCAAAGGGCGACTATATCCAAGTTGATTTTGGAAATAACAATATTGAAAAAATTCAATTTGACGGTGTGGTCGGAAACAATTTAATCTTTTATGATAAGACAGGTAAGAAATATAAGATAGACTTTAATAAGTTTAGACAGACAAAATTTAATAAAGTATCAAACACACAAAGCGATATGACCTTAGGGGAAGCTTTGGAATTTTTGCTTGGTGGTGGTGTAGGTTTAAAAGTCAAATTTGAAAACCCTCTTTATGAAGAGTATGAAGGCGTTATTGAAAAAGTAAATGAGGACGGAACATTTAACATAAGATACGAAAAAGGTATTGAAGAAAATGTTGAAGCCTCTCATATGAAAATATTGCACCCGGACGCCGTGACACCGGAAAACGCCGAGAAGTTAGGCGTGGGATTTGAAAGGGATAGCACAGGCTCTATTATATACAAAGCCGAAGATATAAAAGACAAGGCTATTCAAACAGGAATGTTGCGTCCTTTTGATATTAGTATAAACAAAGAGAATCAATTCAGAACCAATGCAAACGATCAAGTTGTGGATGACAGACTGAATCAAATCCAGTCCTTAACGGATTGGGATGTGGCTCAAGCCGGAGCAATACATATCTATTACAACAAAAACACAGGCAGAATAGAAGTATACAACGGACACCACAGACTTGTAAAACTCCAAGAGCTTATAAGAAAAGCCGGAGAGGAAGCCTTAAAACAAGAAGGTAAAACAGAATATACAGAAGAAGAGATTATCAAAAGGGGTGAAGCCATAGCTGAAGCAATGGGGAAAAACAAAATCTCCGTGCAAAAAATGGACGCCCATTTAGATAATTCCACCGACGCTCGTTTGAAAGGTGCTTTAATAAACCTTGGTGACGGAACTGTGTCTGCCCTTGATATGGCAGTCTTTCTGCGAAGTGACAGAAAAACCATAGCCGACTTTGTCCGAAAAGAAAAACCGGATAAAGTAGCCAATATGTCCGATGAAGAGATATTTAACAAACTCTTCTTTGGGGCTCAAGCAATTTATAAAATATCCTCAAACAAGAAACTTGCGGAAGATACAAACGCTTTATCTCGTTTGCCACAGATATTGTTTGATTCCATTATTGACAACGAAAAGAATTCTTGGCGTGCTACCAACGGGGAAGTCTTTGGTTTAACCATAGACCAAGGTGTTGCTATCGGTAAAATTATGATGCAACAAGAAAAGGCTCGGGGCAGTGAAAGAGTAATAGCGGAAATGTCAGACAAAGAATTGGAAGGTATGCGACACACAATTCTTTCTCACCAAAAGAAAAGAGGCAGAGCCTTTACTCCCAGCGACCTTATGATTTTCGTTCGTAGTATCTTAAACAAAAAGATAGATACCAACGCAGAAACAAACGAACTTGAGGACTTGTTGGGCGTGGTGCAAGAGATGGTATCTCCCGACCTTGAACTTGAAATAAGAAAGAAATTATCTAATGTTTTCTCCGGTTTGGCAAGACTATACGCAAACTTAACAAAGAGCAGAGAGGGGCAACTTATTAAGGGTAATAAATTCTCCCTTGATAATGAACTTATAAACCTTTACGCTCGAACGACTGTGCAAGATATATTAGATCCGGAAAAAGCTTATTTGTATAAAAGTATAACAAAAGCAATAGAGGACGCTATATTTTATTATGCACAAAACCAAGACCACAAACAAGCCTTATTATCTGTTGCCAATGCTGTAATTGAAGAAACAAATAAAGTTATATACAAGCTAAATAATGATAAAGTCGGACTTAACAAAAACAAAGAGAAAGTTATTCATCAGGTTGTAGAGCAAGCTATAAATAACATTAAGTCCTTTGACTTTAATGAGATAGAGCAACTTAAAAAAGAGTTGGGATTAGATACTTCCGAAGATACGGACAACACGGACAACACCGATAACACGGATAATACAGAAGAGAACAACGACACAGGTGAAACCACAGAAGAAACTACGGAAACCACAAACGAAACCGGAGAGGAAACCACAACCAACGAAACAGGTGAAGAAACAAGCCCGGAAACAACTACGGAAAGCACGGAAGAAACGGAAACGACAGAAGGGACAGAGAAAGATGAGCTGTTAGAATATATAGGAATTCAACAATTCTTAAAAAGAAAATGGTCGGATTTATTAAATAAGTATAATGCTATGTATGACCAAGTTGTCAAATCCTTTACTGGAAATTTAGAAAATGACATATATAATTTACAAAAGCTTTCTTATAGAATATTAGACATAATGGAAGAAGACTCTCACATTTTCAATGAAGTTGAAAGAGTTTTTGATAATGCTATTAAGAAAAGAAAAAGAGAAAATATAGACCCTAATATTTTAAAAGAATATGATGCTTTTATTAGTTTGGAAAACTTAGGTAGCAAAATTGATTCTCAATTACAGGAAATGAGAGAGCGATTAGAAAACCAAAACCAACAACTTGAACAAACAAAAGAAGAAATAGCAAAATTAAAAGAAGCTATTGACAACAGAGATTATGACTATTTAAGAGAGTATGTAGAAAACAATAAAGGCAAAAAAATCCCCGGTTATGATTTCAAGGTTGGAGATGTTTATAGCGACCCTGCTGTTCCTCTCGGATCTGCTCCTTGTGAGATAATAGGCGTTTTTAATATAAAAGCCTATAACAGAGAAGGTGACCATTTGGTTGCAATATATAGTCGTATGGACCGCCTGTATAAAACACCAATAGATCACGCAACTTTTAAATATATATTAGAACAATTAAATGAAACAAACTCTAATAATACCGGTGAAACAGAAACAGAAACAGAAAAGATAAACAAACAACTGACGGATGACTTGATAGCCTCCCAAGGTTTTGATAACCTTGAGGATACTTTGGGTTTTATAGATGCCGGTTGGCTCAGTCTTGTTAAAAACGCTTGGGAAAGTTATGTAAAAGGAAATAAAAACCAAGACTTTATTGACATAGCAAACGGAATGTTTGAACTTCAATTTGATTATCTAAATCAAGCCCTTAATGTTATAACAAGTTATGTTGAAAAATATGGTGAAGAAAGCATTGATAAACAGTTTTTAGATATACAAAAACAAATTGAGAGTGTAAACAATTATATTAAAAACATAGCTTCCGCAAATCATACATTTGGGGAAGAGGTTATGTTATTGTTAAATTCTGACGTAAGCACAGACACCGACACCTTAGAGGGCAACTTTAACAATCTTAATGAAACCCTTAATGAAAACCCCGACCAAGGAATAAAAGAGTTGAGTGGTTTGTTAAATGATATTATCAAATACACAAACAATCCTACCTTTGAGACAGCCATAAACGTCCTTGAACAGGAGATAAACAAGGTCGGAAGAGAAAAGATAGAACCGAGTATCTTAAAAGTTTATGACGATTTTGTAAGACTTGAACAGTTGGAAAACCAAGTAAGCGAAAGTTTGCAAGCACTAAAAGAAAAACGAAAAACAACAAATACAGAAGAAAGCACCACGCAAAACGAGACCGTCAAAGGTTTAAAGGTGGGTGACAAGATTTCCTTTAAAGTTGGAAAGAAAGGAAAGACAAAGGAAGGAGTGATAAAGAAAGTTAACCCGGACGGCTCCGTATTTATATCCACAGAAAAGAGCGATGAAGTTTATATTAAAAACCAAGATATAGCAACGGTAAACGGTAACGACTACACGCAAGAACACGGAGCAGTTTTGCCGAAAGCCGGCACCAAAGACTTGGGCACTTATTATGCAAGAGATTTTTCAGACGAAAATGCCAAGAAATTGGCAATGAAAAGAAGAATAGCTGACGAACATATTGCAACCATATTGCAGTCCATCGGCGGTGTGTTATTCAGAAAAGCCCTTAAAATTGCCAACGACAAATATATAGCAAGTGTTAAAGGCGGAGTTGCCAAAATAAAGGTTGGCTTCCTTAACAGTGTAGATATTGTAGCCCACGAAGTAGGACACGCAAAATCCCAAGAGAAGAGAACAAAAGCCATAATCAACAATCTTATAAGCAAACGCCCGGACCTTAAAAGACAGTTATTAGACTTTGCAGACAACGACAAAATGGGTGAATTTTCCTCATACAACAAAGACGCCGACAGTGAAAGTTATGGTTTAGACGAGGGGTTTGCCGAAGCTACAAGGCAATATTTATTGGGAGATATGGACGCCTTCACAGGTTATGGCGACTTATTTAAACTAATGCGTTCGGTGTATAAAGACCATATCTTCGCACCTGTAGATTTTTGGAAATTAAAATCTATAAGGGATAAATATTTGGTTGCAAAGCTCAGAGGTGATAATAGGTTCAATTGGATGACACAAGAGAAAGCGGATATTATAGCAGACGAGATTAACAAAACCTACAACCGTTTTCAAAAGTTTACCATTGCTTGGCTTGATGATTTGGCAGCCATAAGATATGCTATTGAAGTTATGTGTTCCGATAAAGAAATAAAGAGCGAAGAAGACTTAATGAAAGCCTTAATGCCATATTATCAGCACAGATTAGTTCCCGGTCAAAAGGCTGTTATGGTAAGAGAGAGTAAAAGCTTTTTGGAATTCTTAAAAGAAACAGTAAAAGGTGAACAGAACAGGCAAATCTCCGAGGCGGAAATCCAAAGCAAGCTGAAAGATATTGTTAAAGATTATTGTGACAGGAGAGTGGAAGCCCTTGATTTGGTAATCAAAGCTTTAACAAACACTACTTCGGGGCAGACTTTAGATTCACAAGAATTAACGGTGCAAGATTTGGAAATGTCAACGGATGTGATTTTATCAGAAATCAAAACCATTGAGAACCAAATAAACAAAGCAAAAACCAAAATATTAGAAGAAAAACAAAAAGGAACTTATAAGCCTGACCCCACGCAAGACGCTTCACTTGTAGACCTTAAAAAGAAACTTGAATTTAAAAGAAAACATTTAATTGCCAACGAGGTTTACCAAGGGGAAATCTTGGGCAGTATGGACGGAATATTAACAGACGAGTATAACAAACTCAGTGCTACGGATCAGGCAAGAGTGGACGATACATTTAATAAATTAAAGATAGATTATATTCAAGGCTTTGCGGATAAAATAAATTTGAGTTGGGACGATGGTGGAGAAATAGGATTTAATCCTATTGTTGATATGCTCTTAAACAACTTAACAGACACGGCTTTTGACAATTCTCCCGAGGCTCAAGTTCAAAAAGCTTATGTAGACAGTGTATTTACAGGACAGAATTTAACCCCAAAGGGATTTGTTAAAGCCCTTGTTGAGTGGAGAAGAACCGGAAAAATGACTGCCACGGACTTTGACAAACATATAAGAGAGTTTGTAAAAGGTATTAACTTTAAAAATGTATTTTTACCAAACAAGGCAACGGGTGAGATAAACGCTTTCGTTCCATCAAGACAAACCCTTTTAAAAGAGTTTTCCGGTAATATTCAAAGTGATATACAGAACAAGGCAAATGAATTAAAATCTCATTACTCCGACACAACCACAAGGGAAAATATAGAGCAAGAAAGATATAAAGATATAAGTAATCATTTGAATATTATATCAAAGAAGGTAGGATATGAAACAGGAAAGAAAAACCATACCTATAACGACTTTATTCAATATATGTTTGCCAAAAGAGAGCTTAGACTTTTGCAACGCAACTATGATTATGACCAAGAAATCACGGGGCTTGACAGACTGGAAAAGATAAAAGAGATCCAAGATTATATAGATATGATAGAACTCATAAGACCGTCCTTCAAAGAACAGTCAAATAAATTCTATCAACAACAACACGATCTCACGGAAAAATACAGACACGACTTTCTCTCCGGCAAATTAAAGGAAGAAATATCTAACGAGCTTGTCTTTGATGATAACGGAAATGTTATTGACAGTTTAACCTGTTATGTTCCTATGAATAAATTACAAGGAAATGTTTTAGGAAAAAGAGTTTTCAAAAAGCATAATCCTTATAAGACCATCAGAGGAAACAATAACTTTGACACAGTTTTTCATAATTGGGTGGAAGTATGGCAAAAAGATATTGATAATATGATAACAAGAAAAGCCATAAATGACGCCAACCTAAGATTTTTTGAAACTATGAAAGGCTATGGTAATTATGAAAACTACGACATAAACAACAGGGAAATTATAGACGGTGACGCAAGAGTTTTGCAAAGATACATTGACAAATTAGACCAAGTGTCTAAACGAATAAGACACGAAATGGCAGTCAAAGGTTTGCTTAGTGACTTTGAAAACAGAGTGTCAAGTGAAGTAGAAAAGTTTTCAATAAGCGGAATAAATGAAATTAAAGCTACACTAATAAGCAAATGTAACGAACTTATTAAAGAAGTTTCTGCTTACGAGAGGATGAATAATATATCCAATACTGACGCTTTCAATTTAAATTCTATATACAGAGATATAGAAAACATTTCAAAAGGCGTGTCAAGGAACGAAGATATTATAAAAGACTTGGAACCCTTAGGTGACTTTGTCAGCGTATGGAAGGACGGGGAAAGGTCATTAAAACTTGTGACTGATCCATACTTAAAAGACGCTTTAACTCACTTTAACAGGCTACAAGTTGCCGAAGCTTATGCGGACGGAACCGTTTGGATTTGGAATGTTCTAAAGTCCTCTGCCAAGTTTGCAAGGAACGGTATAACGAAAGCTTTGCAATTCTTTGTAAACAACCTAACGAGAGATACTTTCCACGCCGGAAAAACCTCAAAAGGTAATTTTATACCGGTCCTTTCCACTTTACAATATCTCTATAAAGCACTCTTTAACAAAGAATTGATGAAAGAGTATGAAGATGTTGGTGCTTCTGTTTCCGTTATGGATATGTTTAGTGAGAAATATGCCTTTAGCAAAGAAGTAGATTCTATTATGCGTGACTATAACAGTTGGGCAAAAATATTTGCAATCGGTAAAGCCTTGTGGATGCCTTTCTCTAAGATTAACGAAAAGATACTTGAGGAAGGAAGAAGTAAAACGGAAATTGCAACAAGGCTTGCAAACTATGATTTGACAAAGAAAGCACTTAAAAAGAAGTTTCCCAATATACCGGATGAAGATATAAAAATAATGAGTGCCTTTGAATCAAGGGACTTGACTGACTTTGCTATGCACGGAACAAGTAGGTCTGTTAACACTTGGTTGTCTTGGATACCTTTTGCTCGTAGCGGAATTAACGGTTTGGCTTTTATCACAAATACCTTAGGACACAGACCCTTAAGATTTTTAAAGTTTGGTTTGGGTGGCATAGCTTTTGATATGTTTTTGGGAGTGTTTGAAGCTTTGCTATATAAGGACGATGACGATTATAAAAACCTTCCCGACTATATGATAAACAACTACACTTTGATAAAAGCAAAACACCTTGGATTTTTCCGCAGTAAAAACCCAGACGAGTTTGTTAAAATACCTATGGACTTTGAACTCGGAAAGATATTCAGAATATATCCCAAGCGTCTTGTATTTGCCTTAACGAAAGAAAGAAGAAACGGATTAAGCAATTGGTTGAATCCTATTGCATCTAATATGATTGATCTTTATCCTTTGGTAGCTAAAACCGTTATAGATGTATTAAAGAATAAGGACTCATTTAGAAAAAGAGAGATTGAACCTTTCTATATGACCGGTGGAACAGGACAAGTATATAAATCACAAATATATAAGAAAAGTGATTATATGATATTAAATGATATTGTCGGTATGGCAGACAGAGGCTTTGAGTGGCTGTTTAAGAAGTGGGGAAAATATGGTTGGACAGACAAGTTAATGTCCCCGGCACAAGTAAACTATGTGACAAAGCAACTTATGGGAAGCGGTCCTATGTGCTTGATGGATATGGTTGACTATGAATATAGGAAAGCACGAAACAGTCACTACACCAAAATCGGCGATTTGACTATGGTATTAAAAGACAGAGAGTTGCAATATAAAACTCCGTGGAGTTGTTTTACAACCTCACGCCACCATTACACGCCTTGGTATGACGAGTGTTTGAGTGCCAAGAGTATAGTCGGCAAAGACTTTAACACAAGCAGAGACAGGGTAAAGAAAATCTTTAACGAATATTATGGATATGAAAACAAAGGTTTGAATATCAATAAACAAATCCAAATGTTGCAAGAACAACACTCAGACGACAAGAGAGTTCAAAGTGCTATCGATAAGTTTATTGCAGACAGAGATAGAAAAAAGCAATTTGACAAAACATTAGAAGAGATTAACGGACTTATAAACGAGTTTTATGACGCAAAGGATGACGAAACCGAAAGAGAAAAGTTGATTTTGATTTCTAAATACAGTCTTATTGCTTTGGCAAATGCGGGACTTATAAACAAAAAGACTTTGAAGAATTACTTTGAAGAACAAGATGACGGAACCAAAAAAATAAAGAGTTATTAGGAGGATTAAATGTCATTTTTATCAGCAAATTTACCCGGCGTCCTTGGGGGCGTCGGACTTATTGCTTCAATATTTGGTGGAGCAAGTCAAAGAAAACAACAGCAAGAACTTGTGAATCAAATGATGAGAATAGCACAAGATAACAGAAACAGGCAAATAAAATTGGCTATGCCCTATTATCAAGCAGGACAAGAGGGTTTAGAGCAGACACGAGCCTTTGCTAATGAAATGAATAGAAAGCGTTTTGCCAATAATCCATACTACGATCAAGCAAGACAAACAAGTCTTAATGAAGCAAACAGACAAATAGCACAGTCAAGCAAATCAAGTGTTTATGCTTTCTCTCAAAATCAAGGAAGAGCAAGAGGAGAACAAGCAAGAGCCGGAAGGTTAGGTATACAAGCAAAGAACTCTATAAATCTGAATTGGGCAAGGTCAACTGAAGCTGACCGTATGCAGAAAACTCAAATGTATCTTAATGGAGTTTCGCAGCTCAACCAAATGGGACACACGGGAACAAACATTATGAGTAATGCCTACAACAACTTCGCTCAACAGTCTATGAACGCTCTATCTATGACACCTATTGATTCTACTATGAGTGATATTGGTGGTGGTTTAATGGGTGTCGGTATCAATTCTTTGTTAAAACAATTCTCAATGCAAGGTGGTGAAACTGAAGGAGAAAGTGGCGGTCAAGGTGGCAATACCGGTGGCAGTGGTGACCTTGGCGGAAACCTTGACAACAGCTTTGGTGGAGGTATGGTAACGGTTAATCACCCACAGAAAGGTTATATTCAAATCCCGGCTTCAAGACTGCCTGATTGGAGAGCCGGAAAAATATGGATGTTTTAAGGCTTTAGTATGAAAATGTTAAAACGAGAAACAAAGAATATAGGCAGAGATTATCTGATAGATGCAACGGACGAGCATAAGCAAAAAACAGCTTGGACGAAAGCAGAGTTTACTTTCGCTCAAGCTTATAGGTGTGGTGACGGAAAAACCAAAGGCAACGCTATCCAGTCCTATTTGCTTGCTTATCCTAATCAAGGCTTAAAAGGAGCGTTATCTCACGCTTCGGAAAAACTGACAAGCCCCGGAGTTCAAAAAGCATTAAAGGCAATAGAACAACAACTTGACAACGAGTTATTGATAAGCCTTGAAAACAATAAGGAAATCATAACGGATGAAGGCATATTGCAAAAGTTATCAACTATGGTTTGGAATAAACCTCACCCGATCTCAGGCAGAGTTCCTTTCTCTGACGCTACTACATTAAAAGCAGCCGAAATTATTCTGAGATACAGAGGCGGGTATTATAAGAGCAGAACGGAAACAGGAGAGCAAAATGTTATAACCGGTATTACTATCAATATGACAAAGCCACAGGAAATTAAAGTAATAGATACGAATTTTAACAACGAAGATGATGACGAAAGTTGTTAATTTTACTTGTTAAGTTTTTATTATTACTATATTATTACTACATTTTATGAGTAAAAAATAATCCTCGGTGGTGTGTTAAATACAACACAAGGGGGTCAATTTGTGCTTAATTGACCCTATTATTTTCTTATTATTACTACATTATTACTACATTTTAATATAAGCAATTTTCTATTTTATCTATCGCTTCTATCATTTCGTCAAGATATAAATTAGTATATATATCTTGCGTAACATTACCGCTTTTGTGTCCCATTATCTTTTGAGTTGTTAAGAGTGGAACTCCCGCCTTTTCCATTAGCCAAGCAAATGTATAACGACAGTCGTGGGGAGTATGTCCGTTTGAATATTCCTCAAATACTCTCCTTAAATATGAATCTGACTTTAAATTCTTATCTTTCATTTCTAACAGAAAAGGTAATATCTTTTGGTGGATTGGGACTTTTCTGTTTCTGCCGGCATCTGTCTTTGAACCTGTCACAAAATACCTTTCGTCTGTATGATACTCTGTTATATTAAACAATTCCCCAAACCTTAAACCTGTATATATAAGTAATAGTTGTAATCTGACAGACCATTTACTTGTATCTTCCCATAGGCTTTTTATTTCTTCTATTGTATAATTATAGTGCTTGTTTTCTTTAATCTCATCCTTTGCTACAACTATATACTTTGCCATATTTTTAGTTGCCCACCCATTAATTATAGAATAATCAAAAACATTAGACAGTATGGTTTTAATTTTCTTTTGTGCATCTTCGCCAACTGTTAGCTTGTTGAATATGTTTTGCATTTCTGCAAGAGTTATATCATTAACAGGCTTATCATATAAAGGAGATAGATATTTATAGCGTCCCTTTGTGTTGGTAGTCCAGCCTTTGCCTGTGGTTTTAGATTTAACTTCAAACCACTTCTTATAAGCAACTGAAAAAGTTATATCTATTTCTATACCGTTATCCTTTTTTAAATGATACGATTCAAGTTGCTTAATTGCTTCTTGTCGTGTGGCAAAGTTTCCCAAAACCTTTTGGCTTTTCTTTAACTTTCCTTCCACTATTTCGTAAGTTGCGGGCAGACATACTCTCCACTTCTTTCTCAGGTTTCCCTTTAATTTAAATATAGATCCATAGCCGTTCGGTAATCTCATTTTATTCCTCTAATATTTCCGTCTTTCCTAAAACCAAACCACAACAACGAAGGTCGTCCCACTCGTTTATTTTTATAGGTTCATACTTGGAGTTGCGACTTATCAATACACCATAGCCCTTTTCTTTTATATACCCCTCGCCATTTAAAACAAATATTCCTACTTGTCCTATATCAATATCAGGTTGTGACCTAACAAGAACATAGTCACCATCGGAATAATCCTCTTCCATACTGTCACCGGAAACCCTGACAATATAATCGGAAAAATCCGCATCTCTTGTTTTTGGAATTTTAACCAACTCACCGTTTTGGTCATCCAAAGGTGTGCCTCGTCCGGCGGCTGCCGGCAAATCATACAAAAATTTATATGTATTAGGAATTTCATTTGCATAGAATTGGTTTCGCTCATACTCTATTTCCAATAATAAATCCATAGCCTTTACACCGAAGTCATCAAGCTGTCTGTATTGCTCTATAATATTCTTTTCTTTTTGAGTAATGGCAAAAGACGGATTCACTCTGTCCTTTATCTCTCCGGCAAGCAAAGAATACATATCTATTTCCAAAGCCTCGCAAATGGTTTTAATTGTTAAACTTGTTGCGTTAGATAAATCTTTATTTAAAAGATTATATATAGTTGTGGGAGCTTTACGCAAATGGTTCGCAAAATTCTTTATGGTTCCATATCGCTCCACTATTTTTACTTCTAATTGTTTGTTTATATCCATAATTAACTCTCCTGTTTCCATTATTATTATACCATAAAATTACATAAAATTGGTAATTATTACAAAAAATCCAAAAAAAATTTAAAAAATTTTTAATTTTTACCAATTTTATGGGCTTTAGGGCTTGACAAATACCAAATTAATGTGGTATAATATAGGTGTAATACCAAGTTTGTGTAATGCAAAATCTAAAATTACCAACTTGATATACTACTGCCGACCAACTTGATTAAAGTTGAGTTCTATGAAAACACCAACAGGCGAAAGTTCAGAGTAGTCTGAATAGAGAATACAAGGGCGAAAAAACATAAGTATTACGGGACTTATGTGTAATACTATTGAGCACTTATGGGAGTGTCGGCTCGTATAAGTGCGTGAATTATCTTTTTGGAGGGAAAGATGCCGGAAGAATTTTGGCAAGAAGTTGCCGACTTTTTGGGAATAGATGTTTCCCAAGTGGAATGTCCTCTTAATGAAGAGGACTATTTTGACGCAACAGGTGAATATGCGTCATTCCCCTGCACCGAAGACACATACTTTTGCATTTGTGTTGACTACACAAAAGCAAAATTAAACCTATAAAAAAAATAGCCCTCGTCCGTAAACGAGGGTTATTCTCTCAATATGCTATGCATATCAAATGCTCAATTATATTATACCATAATTGACAAAAATATGCAAATTTATAAATAGGAGGTAGGCTTGATAGAATTAAAAACGAAAGAAGCGAAAGAAAACATCAAGAGGCGAATTGAAAGCCAAATGAAATTAAAAGCTATCAATACCCGCCAGTTGGCGGAGAGACTGGGCATAACAGAAACAAGCTGTTATAACAGGCTAAACGGTAGGATCGCTTGGCGAGATTACGAGTTGTTGATGATGGCGTCTTTATTTGACGTCTCCATTGATTATTTGATAGGATTGAACGATGGGCAAAGTTGACAAAGCTAAGGCAAAAAAATTTTATAATCTTGTTAAGCTGTTAGACAAGAGCAACCCAAAAGTCAGAGACTTGATAAAGGTTGCGAAGAAAAGAGTGAGGTGATTATGGATTGGATAAAGCCCGAAGAAGCCTCCAAGTTAATCAATTTGCCGGTGCAACAAATCCGGTTAATGCTCCGGAGCGGAGAGTATGAGTGGCTTGGGATTGCGTTTAAGCGCCCCAATAAAAAAAGGTTCACATACTATGTGAACCCGGACGGAATAAAGTATTATTTAAACAGATTTAAAAGCTGATAAGCATACTTTAATTCCTCGGAAACATTAATGACAATTATCAATAATAGAAATAATATTGTCGGTATTAAAAATAATACTTTTAAAAATGTTTTACAAAATTTATTCATAATTACCCTCATTATTATTATACTACTATTGATAAAACAAAATCAAATTAATAGAGGTATAAATGAAAAAAGTAAAGTATGGAAGTAATGCCGAGTGGCTTGCGCTACGAAAAAATGGAATAGGGGGCTCAGATATAGGGGCAATATGTGGAGTGTCTAAATGGGAAACCCCCTTGGATGTTTACAACGATAAAACAAATCCGGACTTTGTTATACCGGAAAACGAGGCAATGTGGTATGGCAAAAAGGAAGAGCCTATAGTTGCCGAAAGGTTTTCTATTCTCACAGGAAAGGATGTGAGAAACGACAACCACATAATTATTGATGAGGAATATCCTTATTTCTTTGCCAATATAGACCGGAAGATAGTTGGCGAGGATGCTATCTTAGAGTGTAAAACAACAGACACTCTTTCCGCAAACCTTTGGGCAGATGGTAAAATCCCCGACAATTATTATTTACAAATGATGTGGTATCTTGGAGTGACTAAATACACAAAAGGTTATTTTGTTTGCAAGGTGGGAAACCGGGAAACTATAATAAGGGAAGTTGAGCGGGATGAAAACCTTATTGCTCAGATAAGAGAAGAAGCAAAAATATTTTGGAACGAAAATATTTTAAAACGTGTTCCACCTTCCGCAACTGTCGGGGACGAGTGGAACCTTCACCAAATGTGGGAGCCCCACGAAGAAGAAAAGGATTTGTCAGATCTTATAGATATATTCATAGTAAGAAATGAAACTTTGAAAGAGATTGACGGAATAAAAGCACAACTAAAAGAAAAAGAAGATATTATAAAGCAATGTGAAATATCTATTAAAGAAGCTCTGCAAGGTGCAGACAAAGGTGTTTGCGGAAACTTTGTTGTATCTCACAAGTGGGGAACAAGAAAGAGTGTAGACACAAACAAGTTAAAATCAGAGTATGCGGAAGTATACAACGACTGTTTAAAAGAAACAGAGACAAGCAGATTCTCAATTAAGGAGATTGAATAAATGGAAGATATGGAATTGGAAACAGTTAAGGCTCTTAATGATGCCTTGGCTAAATTCAGAGGACAAGTAAAAGCCATTAAAAAGGACAGTGCAAACACTGCCTTTATGAATAATGGTAAACCCTCAAAGTATGCCAGCCTTGACGCTATTTGGGAAGAGGTGCAAAAGCCTCTTTCCGCTAACGGATTGAGCATAATCCAAAATGCAAAAATGGTAGGGGACACTTTTACAATGCAAGTTCCTGCAAGAGTTAACGGTCAACCTGCAATGAAAGAGGTTGTAGGTTGTAGTGTCCAAGTGGACACGGAGATAAGACACTCCGGGGGTGGCGTTATACACCTTGAGGGCGTTCCTCTGCCTTGTGAGTTTAACGTTCACAAGATTGGTGGAGCTATTACTTACGGAAAAAGGTATGGTATAGCTTCTGCTTTAGGTTTGTCTACCGATGAAGATGATGACGGAAATTCTGTCGCCCTTGAGACAACAGTTAAGCAAAATGTGACCTTTAACAAAACCGCTAATGCAGTTAAAAAGGCTACAACTCCTACATATTCACAAAGTGAAGTTGAAAAGTTTATTAAGTATGTGGGAACCCTCACCCTTGAAAACTCTATGAAGGTGTGGGATAAGGTTATTAAATATAATCATCCCGAAGTTAACAAGGCTTTTGACAAAGCTATGAAAGAGCGGGGGTTAATGATTAGTGAGGATGGTGGCAGAATTGTCCCTGTCCCGGAAAAAGGAGAAGAAGTAAATGAATAGCATAGTTTTAAGTGGTCGATTGGTAAGAGATCCGGAAGCACGAAATAATGCTTGCCGTTTCTGCCTTGCGGTTCAGAGACCTTTTGCCAATAAAGGCGAAAAGATTACTGACTTTGTAAATATAGTTGCCTTTAGTCACACCGCAACCTATGTGACTAATTACTGTAAAAAAGGCACTAAAGTTATTGTTAAAGGCTCTCTTCAGAACAGAGAATATGAAGCCCAAGACGGAAGCAAAAGACAAATCACGGAAATAATATGTGATATGGTAGAGATTGTGTCCGGTGAATTTGCAGAGCCCAAACCTGCGACAAAGACAGTTGAACCTGTAGAACCTACAGAACCGGAAGAAGCACCGGAGCCGGACTTTAACCCCTTTGACGATTAAAACCTGCCCTCTTATGAGGGTAGGTTAAAGGAGCGTATTATGGATTTTAATGTTGACAAATTTTCCAACGACTTGCGAAAATTTTCTAAACTAAAACAGGAAGATAAGATAAATAAGGAATATATGGAAGTGATGAAAAATCACTTCAAAGCTCTTTACCAAAACCATAAAGACCACGAAGAGATTATAAAAGAAAAGTGGGCTAAGCTATGGAATATGTATGTAGGCAACCCCAAACCAAGAGAAATATATAACACGGTGGACGAGATAGAGTTTGATATTTGCCGGGCTCTTGGAATAAAGTCGGGGTATATGAAAGCCTTAGAAAGATTTGATAATCTTTTATTGGGCTTACGAAAAGGAGGTGATAAAAAATGAGATTTGTTTTAATGGCAATAGGTAGTTGTTTGGTGGTGGGGTTGTGCTTTATGACGCCCGCCTTTATCAGAGTTCCATTTAGCATTATATGTTTAATAATCGGTTGGGGTGTGTTGGTTAAGAAAGGAATAATACTATTTAAGGAGATGACCAATGAAAGAAGAGATTAATGACTTGTTGGAATATATTATATCTGTCTGTGACCGGTATGAAGATACGCCGGTTATGGATATAAACGAAGCTGAGGTGTTTAGTGACCTTATGGAAATAGGGTGTCGGGCGGTAAAGATAAAGGAGAATATGAATGGAAAAGAATAAACAGATTGACGAGCTTATTGAAGAATCAAAATTTAGATTTGACAGATTAAAACAAAGATTAGACATTATGGCTAAATCTGAAATAACTTGCGATCAATTAGTGTTTTTATATTATGATGTTAAAGAAGTTGGATACGCTTTTGAGAAGTTTGTGACTTATTTAAAACTTAATGAATCCGCAAACGAGAATGAAAAAGAGGTGGAAGATGACGGAGAAAACAAGGCAGAATAGATCTTGGGAGTTGTCACAAAAGTTAAGAGAATTAGTCAGATACCATTATCCTAAATTGAATAATAAATATCATATTGATTATGTAATTGAAAGGATTTTAAGAGATTATAGAAATACAAAAGAAGCTGTTAGCGTATTTGATTATTCCATAAAAGAAGCATATCACGGTGCAGAAAGCAGTATTGACTTTGAAGATGAAGCTATATTTTTATGTAATTTATTTCAAAGATTATTTTTTGATTATGAAAATGATGAAAAGTGTGAATATATTGGTTTGGGATTGATAAGTTCTTCAAAGATTGATTATGAAAATAAAATAATAAAATTAGAAAGTTGTAATTTGAATAATATCCTTGAACTGATAACAGTAAGGCAAATAAGAAAGTTAAAAATGAAACCAATAAAAGGAACAAATCTTTTAATAGATACATCAAAAAATCTTATTGAGAAACTTATATTTGGTCCGTTGTGTCCGTATAATTTTGATATTCCTATGGAGCGTGAATAATGATTAGCGAAGAGGAAGCCCTTGAGTGGACAAAGAAATTCTTTGACAGCCTTGACGAAGGCGTGGAACGAATTGCCAAAGAGTGCAAGACACAAGATGGTTGGGAAGAAATGAACCCGGAAAGCAAGGTGCTAAACATTATTAACTTCTGCACCGGTCATATGTTGACTATGGTAAAGAAGCAGAAGTTAAAACTGACCACTGCTCAAATAGACCAAATGGCAATTAAAAACGCTATGATGGTTTTTGAGTTAATAAAGAAAGTCGGAAACGGCGAACTATGATATTATACTCATATTATATAACTCCTTTTGGCTCACATTATTGTGAGTATCCGGGCGTGGTGGAATTGGATCGGTATACAATTCCTTACCGTCCACGCCCTACTTTTTCACTGTGTCATCTATGTAGTAGGATATCCGCTGTATGTTGCGGGAAAATAAGGTGCAAGTCCTTACGCAGTGCTATATAGGATAATTATGAAACTATTAAATGTTGATTGTATTGAATATATGAAAACAATGCCCGACGAGTGTGTGGACTTGATTGTCACAGACCCACCTTATGAGATACAGAAATATGGTAAATGTATACACGGTGGATTCATTCGTAATGAAGAAATCGGTCAACTTGGGATTGTTTTCAACCACAACCCTGATATTTCTCTATGGCTTGGGGAGTTTTACAGGATACTGAAAAATAAAACCTATGCCTATGTTATGGTAAATGTTTATAATCTCCACCACTTTCTTGATGAAATTGACAGAGTTGGTTTTAAGTTGGTGGCTTTGCTTATATGGGATAAGGTGCAAAAGATTATAACACCTTATGCCTATATGAAGCAATACGAACTTATTCTAATGCTTCGTAAGGGGGGGGCAAAACAGGTCAATGATATTTCTATTAGTGATATTATTACAGTCCCTTTGAAGAAGCAAAAGAAACCCGCAGGCGGAAATTATCACAACACGGAAAAGCCTGTTAAACTTATGGAAATATTGGTGAAACAGTCCTCGCAAGAGGGGGAAGTAGTCTTTGATCCATTTATGGGAATAGGAACAACCGGTGTTGCGTGTGTGAAACACAACAGAGATTTCATAGGTTGTGAGATTGAGAAAGAGTATTTTGATTTTGCTTGTGAAAGAATAGAAGCAGAGCAGAACAAACTACTGTTAGACCTTTGATATATTACCTGTAAGGTGCACATTACAGTTGATATAAATATTTAATTATAGGAGGTAATTCCTTTATTCAAATTTTCTTTGATAAGTATCATCTAAATTTAACACATTGTATTTAATACACCCAATTACAAAAAGAAGATAAAAAGCAAACGGGAGCGAGTGTCCCCCACTTGCTCCCACATTAAAGGAGAGTTTATGGAAAACAACGAATTGAAAAGGCTTTACACTCTTTATTATTTGAAAGAGGACAAGCCTCTGACCTTTTGCCAATGGAAAGAAACCATTGGAAACAAAATAGCAGAGTATGATAGGAAATGCGTGCAATGTGAATGTTGTGGTAAGAACTTTATACCAGTTTCATATAACCAAAAATTCTGCTCTGTTAAATGTAGAGAGAAAAAGAATAAGCATACATATTATTATGCTCATAGAGAAGAGATTTTAGCCAAAAAAGCAATTAAGCGAAAAGAAAACAGGTCAAATAAAAAATGTGTGGTATGTGGCAAGCCTCTTCCAAGATATCAACATAAATATTGTTCTTCGGAGTGTCAATATAATCTTAAAGGATATAGGCAACAAAGTTATTCACTGAACCATATAGGTGACACAAAGATTTGTGCATACTGTGGAAAAGAATTTATATTTAAAGGCACTAACCATAAATACTGTTCAAAAGATTGTTTAGTTGAAGTAAACAGAGAAAGGGCAAGGGAGTATGCAAGAGCCCACAGAAAAGAATATGTAAGGACGCCCAAAAAAGAACGCACAAGGACACGCAGAGTATACGAAAGGTATGAACCAAACCGTTGCCAATATTGTGGTGGTGTCCTCGTAGGTGATAAGTTTGTGATTTGCTCCGAGTGTGCAAAGGTGAGTTCTTTAAAATATGAACCAAAAGTAATATATACCGGAGAGGTCACGGACAGGCTCTTTCCGATTGGGGGGTAAAAATGGCTTTTGATTTATTTAATCAGACAACAGAAAAAGTTCAAGTTGATAAAGATGAATTAAGAAATTATATAATGGATACTATCTCATTACCGATACTTATTAAGAAAAAATATAACAATGGGCAAAACAAAGATATTGCCAACATATGTTGGTTAATTGATAGTATTGTTAATATGCGAAAGCATTCATTATTAAAGGTTTTAGCAGATTCTGAAAACAAAGATGTATTAGAATTTTACAAAGAAATGTTAGACCAACAAGAAGAGAAATTTAAAGGTATTGGATTAAATTTTGAAGTTTGAGGTGTGGAAAATGACAAAATTTTATAAGAAAGATTATAACAAAATGATTAAGTGTGTTAATCGTATGCGAGGATATTTCTGCTTAACTGGTTGGTTATCTGATTACGAGTGTAAACCAAATCGGGCTTGTTCACAATGTCAAGAATTTAGTCAAGCAAGTGGTGTAAGTGACGATTTGTTCAAAGAACTTGATAAATTGATTAACATTTTAGTAAACAAAGGCAAGGAATGTGGAAAATGACAAAAACGGAAATAGCAAACAGTTTAAAGCTCCTAAACATTGAATTGTTTAAAATTTTGGTGGAGCTATGCCAAGACAAAGGTGTGGAACAGGTCGGCAAACATATAGACGATATGAGACAGGATATTTTTAAAATCATAGAGGAGATAGAGAAATGAATGATAAAGAAGCATTTGAAACATTAATTAGAGATTTTAAAATTTACACAAAAGATATGGATCCAATAGATGTAGAAAATACAATATTAAATTTGTTTTTTGGTTGGTCAAGACAAGAAATATTAGATTATAGAAATAAGGAGCTTGAAAAGGAGAGAAAATGAATTTTATAGATTATGTAATTAAATCCACAGACAGATACAATAATGTTCCTTTGTCTGAGTGTAAAGATAAGCAAATGGCAATAACCTTACAGGTGCTTAATTACAGAGCAAGGTGCATAAAAGAAAAGTTAGACAAAGAAAAGGTTGATATGTTTGACGATTTTATGTTTCAGTTTGAGGGGAAGGACGACCCCAAGGGCTTTTATGATTTGTTTAATATGTATCTTGACCTTGACACGGAAATGGATCCGGGATATTTTGACCGGATTATTATTGATCCAAACAAGGAGTGTGGAAAATAATGGAAAAGGAAATGTATGGCTGTTTCCAAGATATATATGCTGAAATATCAGAGGCAACAAAGAAATTTTGTTATCGTTTTCTTGCTGATGAAATAGCAGATATAGTTGAGACATATTTGCAAGAAAACAGTTCTTTGGATAGTAATAAGTTGTCAAATGAAATTTACATTAAGTTCCCGCTTATTTTTGACAAATTAAATTATGAATTACAAGAAGCCTACCGGTTGCATTCCGATGAAGATTATTTTATGAAGAAAATAAAAGGGGAAAATAAATGAGTGACAAGAAAGTCTATTTGTTTCCCAATTGGAGGAACAAAGAAGCTTATGGGATATTAAAAGAACTCTCAGAGTTGACGGATGAGTTTGCAAATTTGTTAATGGTCACACCTAAATTGAGTATTGACCAAGAGTGTGATTACCAAATGAGATACATAAGGCTTGGAGAGAGAGCCAAAGATTTATTGGAAAAGGAGAATAAATAATGACAGTTCTTTCAAAAACTCTGTGGAAAATTAGGTATACACGGAAAGAGTTATTATTGGATATGGCAAAGAAATTAAAGGTAAGTCCCGCCTTTCTTTCAAAAATCCAAGACGGAAAATATTGGCTATTATATAGTCAATTACAAATGCTCCGAAACAATTATGATTTGACAGAAGAGGAAAACAAACAACTTGATTATGCTTTTTGTCACCAAGATGAAGAGTATATTCCGACAGATGAAGAGAAAGAAAAAGTTAAAGAATTTGAAAAAGAATTAGAAACTTGGAGGAAAAATAATGGAAAGTAAAGAACAAATATTAAAGAGGGTTATAGACCCGGTGACTGTGTCTGTGTATCAGGCACTTAATAACATTGAACTTTTACAGTCAAGCGACAATGCAGACATAAAGAAATATCTTTATTCTTGTATTAAAAAGGAATTGGAAAAGGCACTTGAAGAGTATATAAGGACGGTTGAAAAATGAAAACAGAATTTGACCAAGCTTTAGAAGTTATTATCCAACATTGTGATGAAATTAAGAAACCGGATTTATTATATGACAAAATGCAACAGTTAAAAATTGCAGCCGAGATTGTAAAAGACGCTCTGTATGAATTAAGAAATTTTGAATAGGAGACAGATATGTTAAGCTTTATTATTTGTGCGTTGTTAATTATTGCTATTGTGGCTCTGTTAATCTTCGGTCACCTCTTAAATGACGCTTATAACGATTGGGTAGATGATGATGACGAAAATATGTAAAGAGTGTCGAAAGGAATTTGAAGACACAAGCCCGGCACGAAATAAAACCTTTTGCTCTCTCACTTGCTCTCGCAGATGGTGGAACTGGCATTACAGAGACAAGCAAAAGAAAACAAAGCAAAAGGAAACTCGGTATTGTATTATCTGCGGGAGGGAGCTTTCCGGTTTTAATACAAAGTATTGCTCCTATGAGTGTAGGAGAAAAGGCGTTGCGATAAAAAGGGGTTGCAAGAGTTTAAATATACCTGTCACTTGTCCTATTTGTGGGAAAGAGTTTATCAGACAAGGAACAAGACAAAAGTATTGTTCAAAAGATTGTGCAAACAAAGCAATAGCAGACAAGCAAAAGTCTTATAGAGACCGTAAAGAAAAAGATCGCAAATGTATTGTTTGCGGAAAAGAATTAAATCATTATAATATTAAATATTGCTCACGAGAATGTCGGTTTAAAGATAAAAATTTTGAGCCTAATAGGTGTATGATTTGCGGGGGAATAATCCCCGACAAGTATGGTGCCACATATCGCAACTATGTGATATGTGAAGGTTGCGTGAGCAAGACAGGGTTTTTGATAGACCCTAAAAGAATATATCACGGGGTGGCAAAAGACTCCATAATTGAGGTGGTTAATGACTGATAAAATATATGAAAGATTATTTGATTTGCAAGGGCAAATAAATATCCAGTCAGATAAAATACGGTGTGAAGTAAAGTCTATTTTAGATAACGGAATCAGACTTGAACACTTAAACAAACTAATGGAAATATATGACAATTTAAGACAGATTAGTATTGAAATATGTAGGGAAGATTTGGAATTGGTAAAAAAGGAAAAAGATAAATGATTAAACAGTTTATTGTTGATATGGTGAGAGGCAAAGGGCGTCCTCTTACAGTAAAGAGAAGAGACGGCAAAGGTGTTATGACTTTTACACCGGACAGAACCGTTGAATTTGAAAACGAAATTATATATAAATACAAAGCAATAGGCGGAGAAAACTTTTTACAAGATAAGCCCTTCGGTATGATAATAGATATTTATATGAAAATACCAAAATCTTTTTCAAAGAAAAAGCGGGAGCAAGCATTAAAAGGTGAAATATTTCCAACTAAAACACCTGACGACGATAATGTTGTTAAAGCTATAACCGACGCTCTTAACGGAATAGGATATAATGATGACTGCCAAAGGTGTTTTTTAACAGTAAACAAAAAATATTCTGTGATAGAGTATTGTGAAATTTTTTTGGGCGACATAGAACACTTTAAACTATTACAAGAGTTGTTTGAAAAATATAGAGAAGATCACCCGGAATTTTATTTAGATGATGAGGATTTGGAAAGATTAGAAGATGAGGAGGAATTGGAAAGATTAGAATGAATTGAAAGATTAAAATACAATATGAGAAAATGGAATTTAGATAAATATATAAAAGGTTTTTACAAAGAGAAATATAATAAAGTTTTAGATAAGTTAAGTCAAAAGTATGGGAAAGAAAACGGAGAGGACATAATCCAAGAGGCTCTGTTAAAGTTTTCCCAATATTACAACGAGAGCAAGGGAGAGCCGGATAAGTATTTTCAAGTTATCTTAAACACGCAAATAAAACACTACTTAAAAAGCTCTTCCAAGTTTGATTTTGAAGACATAAATATAGAATATATAGCGGACAATTCTATTCCCGTGGATGAAACAACAGAAACGGAAATTATATATAATGAATTGTCGGAAATATTTAAAGACAGCATTGTTATGACCTATAAGCAAGTCGGAGAAAAACACGGCTTGACCATAAAACAAGTTGACAAAAAGTTATACGCAGAAAGAAAGAAATTAAGAGAAAGGTGGAAATAATGAAGGAGCTTGTCCTTAATGCTATCAAAGAGCTTTACCATTTGCAAGGTGATATAATGACTGAGGGGGAAGAAGAATATTATAAACAAGAAATAGCGTCTTATTCCAATAATAAAAATGTTATTAAGCTTAGGAAACTTAACAGCAGAATCAAAAAGATGGGAGGCAAAGAAATTGCAAGAATTAATAAATGAGATCAGGGAATTAAAGGTGTTAATCTTTTCTCTCTTAAATGATATACAAGGAATTCGCAGAGACATAAACACATTAAAGTCCTTTATTCAGGACGGAAACAATAATGTGGATTATAAATTAAATAAAGTTATGGATAAGTTTTACACCCACGAAAAGCTTTCTCGTTTATCGGTTTGGGACAGGATAAAGTTTTTATTCAAAGGTAGGATATAACTTGACTTTTTATTTAAATTGTGGTATAATATAATTGGTAGTAGGTGTCCAATTTACTATTGATTCACATTGATTGGCATTTGTGTGAAAAAGGAAGCCCCCTTTTATTAGGGGGCTTTTCTTTTTAGTAATACAATTTATTTATAGCTTCTAACAGTTGCTCCGGACTTTGGTGGATATAGATGCCTTCGGTCATATCTTTTATCTTATGACCAATTATTCTTTTAATAACATACAAATCAACTCCTAATTCAGACATACGACTTGTAAATGTGTGTCTTGTGTCGTGCAAGTTTATTTCTTTACCTATTATCTCTTTAACTATTTCCAAACAATTATAATGCAAGAAGCTATAACTGTATGGCTTGTTTTCTCTATTTTCAAAGAGATACTTTTTGTCTTTATTGTAATATCTTTTAACTATTGGGATTATATCTTTGTGGATTGGTATCACTCTGTTTTTGCCGGCGTCTGTTTTTAGCCCACCGATGATATAACCTTCATCAAGTTTTACATTTTCGTTTTGGATTTGCAACATTTCCTCAACTCTACACCCTGTATACAATAAAAATAATATCATATCTATCTGAAGTTGTCCTTCGCTTTTCCACAGCTTTTGAACATCTTCACAGCTAAGGACTTGGCGGTTTATCTTTTTCGCCGGACGCTTTCCAACGTCCAATAAATCGGGATAATTAAGTATGTTTATATCATACTTATGAGCAAGTTTATAAATGTTTTGCAATAAAGCTTTTGTATAAACTTTATTATAATAATTATCTATATTATTTATTAGACCTTCTAATATTAAATAATTAATATCAATTATTCTCATATCATAGATTGGTTTTAACAACTTATAAGGTCTTAAAAAATAATCTGTATAACTTTTTTTCGGAAGAGTTTTTTCTTTTTCTGTTATGATCTTATCAGCAAAAAACTTTATGGTATGATCTTTTGTTGTTATGCGATCTATAACAGGTTTTGATTCATTATATTTTGCCAGTTCTGTTTCGGCTTCTTGGAAACTTGTAAATGTTCCAAGTTGCTTTTGAATTTGCTTCCCTTCTTTTATATCCGTTGTCACACGAACCAAATATTTGTCACCTTTTTTTAGGATGGTGCCCGCTCCTTTACTTCTTTTTCTCATTTGCTCTTAAAATCCTCTCTATATAAGTTCTTCTTTTATTTAAATGAGTTAATATCTCATTTTCACTTTTGTTTGATAATTGACTTAATTCTTTTAAAGAGTATTTGTTTATAAAAGCTTTTATTTTTCTTTTCTCTTTTGGTCTGTAAACATATTTTTCGTTTGCAAAGATTAAATACTTTATTCTTAAATAATGTTTACGCCTAACTTCTTTGTAATGCTCTGTATCTAACCTACATTTTGTTTTGATTATATTTTTCCTATGTAGGATTTTAGACGCAAAACCTTTTCTGTATTTAAGAGTAGCCTCCGGAACTCCGGTCACCTCGCTTGTGTATTTATATCCGTAAATTTTTATAAACTCTATGAATTCTTTATAGCACCACTTTTGAATTCTTCTTAAATAACTTTTTCTACTTCCTAATCTTATGTTAAAGAATAAAGGATTGTCCTCTAACATTTTATAATTTTTATAAGTGACACGCCTTATATATTTCTTTGCTTCCATATATATATTATACCACAATTGACAAAAAAAAACAAGTTATAAATAACTTGTTAATAACTTGTTAGTATTTTTTTTATTATTCTATTGGTGGAAACTCTTGGTCGCAAACCGCTATATATGTATCGTCTGCCATACAAATAAAATTTATAAATATATCCGGAAAAACTATATCTGTTGTTATTCCTGCCATTAGTTCGTTTCCGTCTTCATCAACCAAATAAAACTGCCTGTCGGTTATATCATATTCCCAAGAGAAATTTTTACCGTTATACATATTATATTTTTCATTCATATTTAACATAATATCTATAACTTCTTGACCTTGAACCTCGTCTATTATCTCTTGTAGTGTTTTGGAAATTAACATATTACACCTCTTCGTATTTTTCTTTATGACTATGTATTTTCCGGCGTTGCATTTCCTCTAATATTTTTATGTATGCTTCAAAAGATACATCTATTGCTTTTAAATATCTGTCAAGAGTTTCACGCCTCTCAGGTATATCATTTTGTTCTATTAAAGATACATTTTGCCTTGTGCATTGCATTTTGTCAGCTATTTCTGATACTGTTAAGCCTTGCTTTTCTCTTAATTCTGTTAATATTGACATTTATATTCTCCAAATAATAAACCATATTACCATAAATATTATACCTAAAACTTCACACACTTTATATATTATCTCTTTTGCTTTTTCGTTATTAAATAATAAATTAATTAAGTATCCTATAAATAAAAAAATTACATTTGCACTTAATATATTCATTATGTGTTTTTGTGATAAAAATAAATAATTTAAAACCGGTATGTCGTTTGCTCTTAAGCATTGTAAAGTAAAATATATTTCTGATATTAAAAAAATTTGTATTAAAAAAAATAACTTTTCCGATTTGTTTTTTTCTCTAATATTAATTATAGTTATTACTATAATTAAAAATATTATAATTGCTTGTGCCATCAGTTTCTGTCCCTTGCTTTTGCTACTAATTATATTATAACAGATTTTTTTGTCACTTGTCAAGTTGGTTGGTGCGGGGGGGGGAGGGGTATGGGGTGGGTCCGTCGCCACTTACTAATAATAAAAATATATACTATATAATATATAAATTATAGATTATATTATAATATATAGCAGGGTTTTAGGGTTTGGGAATAATTGGAACGGCTGAGGGAAGCTTTGCCCCGCCGGTTTCTTTGGTTTCCGTCCTGATCCAAAAAGTCGGGGGCGGGTTGGTCGGAGGGTTTGGAAGTTCCCGGGGTTTGCTCTGACTGAAGGACGGAAGGAACCGGCGGGGATTCTTCTCAAGGTGTCCAAGAATTCCAAGGGGTTGCAAATCATCCAAGGATCAACCAAGGAAGCAGGACGACGGGGGCGTTGGCAGTATTTCCGGGGCGTCCTGTATGGTTTTCCGGTTGGCAGGATTTTAGGGAAGGCAAAAAAAAGAGCCCGGAGGCTCTCTTTTAATTTAAAAAGCTTGTCGCATTCTGACATAATCTTTTTTATTCAGCTTGTCAGTATCACTGTATAATATGTGATATCTTGTTATATTTAAAATATCTTGCAAATTGTTATAAAACAATTGTTCATATTTCTTTACCTCTGATCCATTATGTGAAGGATTTGGCAGTGTCCACTGTCAAGGCTTTTTTTGATACAGTTCCAAGCAAATTTTAATTCTATATTATCTGTTTTGCCGGGTTTGAATTTTCCCTTGTAATATCTTTTTGTTGATACTAAGAATTCATCATCTCCAAGGCGTCGACTGATTCCAACTACTTTATATATATCTACTATTTGATTACTATTATTAAAAAATAATAATAAATCATTTTCTTCAATATATACCCTTTTGCCTGTTGGTAGTTCTTGCATTAAATGGCCTTTTGTCCAATAATTTTTTATTTCGTTCATTTTCTTACCTCTGATTTATAAATATAAATATGATTATAATTTAACACTTTTCTATATGGGAACATAATTTTAAAAGCCGGTAATATCTTGTCACTTCCTACAACCGCTTTGGTATATTCATCACACATAGACACCAAATAATTATAATAATCTTCGTATGATAAAGTGTTATCATTATAATATGAAGATAAACAAGCAACCATTTTTTTATTATCTTCACATATCCTTTTTATCTCTTGGTAAAGCCTGATCGCCTCTATATTAGATATAAATGATAAACCTTTAATTTCAAGAAAAGGTTTTTCAAGCCATTCCATTAAATAATTATATGTGACTTCGTTCATATGTTTTATTAAATATTCATATGAAAAATTAACTATATCTTTGACATAATCAAAAATATGACCTTGATTTATAAACAAACCATCTTTTGTATAACAGTTGAACCAGTGATACTCGTTGGTTCTACCTTCAAGTTTAAAAAATATATTTTCCATTTGTTAAAACCTCCCGCCCGGAAATAGTCCCGGGCTTTTGAATTATTAATTTTGTTTTTGTTCTTTGCTTAGCCGTTTTAAATCCCACATCATAACATCTTCCATTTCGCAAATATTAAAATTTGTGTTAATATCAAATTCAATTATACGATCTTTAAATGTATAAGGTGTTATAATTAAGTGGTAAAAATCTTTTGTCATTTCTGTTATTTCTTTTTTTGAAAATCCAAAATAATTATGTGTCCTATAAAACCAATATATAAAAGATAATAATCTTTTTTTGTCTTTAAATTGATGGTAAAACATAATATTTTATATAGGGGGCTTGTTGCCCCCGTGCCTCCTATCGTTGACTATAATTTAAATAAATAAAGTGAAAAATGCCTTTTAAAATATCATTTTCCCGGGCTTCTAATAAATGTTTTATTGTTTCAACTGATCCAATAACATAGTAAGGAATTGGAAAAGTATTTTCAAGAGATACATCTATTGCTATTACTCTATTATTATCTTTTGTTTCCAAACCGTTCTCAATATAAGACGCTATATTTTCAAATCGTTCTATATTGTTCTTTTTTGATAAGTCTCTAATACTTTTAATATTAGTTATCTTATTTGTGTTATATCCATTATTAGTATAAATACTAATCGAAGATATGTTTTTACCATATTTTAACAAGTAAGATATTAAAAACTTGATTTGCGTTTTTGTATCCGCTTTGTGTAAAATGTCCCGGGTTGTTTTAATATCTTGGTATCTAACATTTGTTAACAATAACATTTTATCTTCGGGGCTGTTATCTATTCCAGCCCCGCCTCCTTTTCTTCTAAAATTTGATATTTTTCTTGATACCATTTGCAATTAACATAATCGCAGGTTTGGCAGCCTTTACACCTAAAGCCGGAAATAATAAGATCGTTGGTTTCAAGTTGTGTATCTTCCGGGATTAAGTTGATATAATATTCATCCCAACTAAGATTATAACATAAAAGCAAATCTTGTCTTTTGTTCTTTTTTAAGTTTATCATTTTAAAACCAAGGGGGATTCTATTCCCCCTTTACCTCCTTTTTTGATTCTTGGGTTTGGGAATAATGGAAGATGGTTGTATTTCTATAAAATTTTACATCACCTTCAACAAGAGCGTCTTTTTCTTTTAATTCCCTTTTGGAATAATAAACCGGTGTTAAAATTGTAATACCGTGTTGACCTTTCATAACGGTTCGCCCTTGGTAATTCCAACCTTTTAACGTTTCATAGTGTCCTTCTTGTCCGTGGTTGCAGTGGATTTGATAAAGATTATATTCGCTAAAATAGTGTTTCTCACCTCTGAGGATCATCCAAGCTTCCATAAAAAAGCCAAGCCAAGGCTTTTTTAACTTCTCAATTCGATCATAGTAGTCCATTAAGCTACTACTTTGCAAAATGCGTTCGGGGTTGTAGTTGTCCATTGTATTTCCCGCCCTTTATTTATTCCGGGCGGTCTCCTTTAAAATAATTTTTAATATCATATATTATACCATCAATTAGAGCAATAACTGAAATTAATAGTATTATACCAAAAGTTACCGGGAATAGATATTGATCTATATACCAAGAAATAGTTAAAAACAAATCTATCATTTTTTACACCTCTAATTCTGAAGTATCATAATAATGATACATACTAATAATATATTAGTAATAAATTCAAGTATTTTCATTTTTGATACACCTTTATGATTCTGTAGTTTTGGTAGTTATCGGAGGTTATCTCAACACTTCCAAGGTTGCAGGACAAGAGCTCGCCGGGTTCCTTGTTGGTGTCCCTGATTGCTACAACTTTGTTTTGTCTTATGTCGTAAAGCTCTATAAAAGCCGGTTTTGTCTTTTCCATTGTTTCCAATTGCCCCGGAACTTCCGGGGCTTCCTCCTTTTATTCGTTGCTTTCTTCTTCTAAATCAAATAATAAATTTGACTTTAATATATTGTTTATCTCTTCCAGGTTCTTCTCTGTAAAATCAATTGGTTGATTAGTATATATATCACTAATTATAAAACCAAAGGATTTTACAAACTCTTGAGCCTTGAGGGCTTTCTCGTTGGAAGTTGGAAGGCATACTTCGAAATATTGATTACTTCCTTTTATGAAGCAAACCTTCGTTACGTCCGATTTGTGGTAAAACTGATTTACCTTTTTTAAATTGATTGGCATTTTGTTTTGTTCCCGGGTTCCTGTCTCCGGGCTCCTGATCATTCTATAAGATGAAAGTTATAACAAATTTTAGGGATTTTGCAATTTTTAGGAAAAATAACTTGTTATTTCCTTGCTACCTTACATATATATTATACACCTTTTTTATATCTTTTGTCAAGTATTTAACAAGTTATTTTAAAAATTTTTTTCAATAAAATTGTTTTAAAAATTTATAAAATAGAACAGTCGCATTTTTATGACAGTTTGATTTTTAGACTTGTTAAGGGCTCTTAACTCTAAAAGTTAAAGGCAATTAACAAAGGTTTCCAAAAGTTAAAGGAACTTAACAAATTTATAAGTAAGTGATTTATATAAGTGATTTGAAAGTATCTCAAATATAAAAATAACTTGTTAACTACAAGCTACTTTTTGGTTTTGGTTTTTGTCTTGTGGTTCCAAGCTCTGTCGGTCGCTTCCTCCGTCCGGTCCTTGGAAGCTCCGCCGGTGATGGTCTCCGGTCCTTGAAAATGATACCAAACCAAAGCACCCCCACCCCACCGAAATGAAATATATAAACTATAAATATTCTACTAAATAACAGTCTCTTCTCTCTCCACATTTTACTTTTTCATTAACCAAATCACTTATAAAAAGACAAATTTTTTCACCATTTAAAAACCGTTAAAAAATTTTCACCATCCATTTTTTATAAGTGATTTTCATTAAAACTCACCATCTTTTCACCATTAACAGGCACTTTTTAATATAGAGCCTACAAATTTTTAACTACAAAAACTTTTCACCATTGAGAGCCTGTGGAAGGAATGTAAACCAATAATTAGCCCGTGGAAGCTCCACCCCCAAGGAGCTTTCCACGGAAGCTTATCAAGAACTTCTGACTTGTGATTTGTAGAAACCTGTCAAACAGGCTTGTCATTTTCCTATTTACTAGTCACTACTAATTACTAGTAACTCCACACTAGTAATGAAGTAGTGACCGGTCACTACTCCTTTGCCCCAAATTTTTTTTCGGGAGGAAAAAATTTGGGGGAAAGTCCCCCTTCTTTTTCTTTTATTTATTTTCTTTTTCTTTATAGGGGGTTATAGGGGGGATTTTTCTTTTTCTTTTTTTCTTTTCTTTTTCTTGTAAGTTAGTTTAAGACAAAACCCAAAAATAATGTATAATGTATATGGATGAAAAAAAATTTTTGCTTTGTTGGGGGAATATGGTATCATTTTGTTGTATTATATTATATGAAGGGGGAAATGTATTTTTGCATATCTGTCACCTGCTTTGAGATATGCCCCCCTTGTTTGAATGATTTGGAACCGGAAATGACACAGAAGCAATTTGTAGAATTGAAGCACTTGCTCTTAACAAGAGAAGTGATTGATTTATATAACTTTATCAAAAATGAGTGCGATGACTTAATTGTCGGAGATATAGACCTTATCAAAGAGGGTGTATTGGCATATTTGAAATACTGTATCCTAAACAGTTATTCTCCTCGTTGTGCCAACGCCGAATTGGTTCGCACTTATCTGAATAACAATTATGAAGTAAAGGCTCTTGCTTATAACAAAGAAGCTTTTATTGAAGATGTGATAAAGACTTTTGAAAGGTTGTTTACAGACTTTGACAGAAAAAAGAAAAATACCGCAATTAATTGAACTTGTGACTGATGAAAACGGAAAGACTACACTTAACTTTAATCTCCACGATGGGCAGAGAGACGCCCTTTTGGCAAAAGAAAGATTTGTTTTAATGCTTTGTGGGGCTCAAAGCGGTAAGACTTCCTTTGCTCCCATTTGGCTTATGCAAGAAATAAACAATTGCGGAGCGGGAGATTATCTTGTGGTGTCCGCTACCTTTGACCTATTCAATTTAAAGTTTCGCCCGGAACTTGATAATCTCTTTGTCAAGTATTTGGGATACACATACAACGGGGCCACACAGACCTTTTCCAAAACCATAAACAAAAAGGTTGTGGGTGAGGACGGAAAGATTGTAAACAAACAAGAACAAGTCAGAATTATTTGTCGTTCCGCAGACTCCACTCGGGGACTTGAAAGTGCCACAGCCAAAGCTGTTGTATTTGACGAAGCGGGAATGCCGGAAATAAAGGTAGATATTTGGGAGGCTATTCGTAGGCGACTGTCCCTTTCTCGTGGTCGTTGTTTGTTTACAACAACACCTTATAATCTCGGTTGGTTAAAAACAGAGATATACGACAAATGCGTGGATCCTTTGGAGCCTGACTATAAACTTATAAATTTTAAGTCAACATATAATCCTATGTTTTCCAAAGAAGAGTTTGAAGACTTGCGAAAGTCTATGCCGGAGTGGAAATTTAGGATGTTTTATGAAGGTGAGTTTACCCGTCCCGCCTCTATGATTTATGATTGTTTTGACTTTACCGTCAGACCTCACACATTAGAAGAAGGAAAATTTAAATTCACCGGAACAAAAGGAAACCTTATAAAACCTTTCACCATACCGGATAATTGGACACGCTATATAGGTGTGGACTTTGGGTCTGTAAACTCTTGTGTTGTATTTGTGGCAAGCCCGCCAAACAATGAAGACGTGCATATTGTTTATCACGCTTTGCTTGGGGGTGGCACATTATACGAAAAAGTCCTTGAATACAACAAAGAGTATATAGGCTTTGGTGGAGCTGAGAGTGAAGACGATTGGCGACAACAGTGGGCTATAAATGGGATACCTATTAAAAAGCCTCGTGGAAAAGGGAATGTAGAAGCCGGAATTAACAGAGTATACACACTTATTAAGCGGGGACAGTTATTTGTTTTTGATACCTGTCAAGGAGTTTTAAAAGAACTTCGGGACTATTCAAGGGAAGTGGACGAGATAGGCAACCCTACGGAAGCCATCGCAAACAAAAACAAATATCACCATATGGACGCTTTGCGTTATGTCTGTTCCGTTTTCTTTTATGAAGAAGAGGAAGAGGACGACAGGAAGCCCCAACGGATTATTGTTCCCGGTTCGGTGGAAGATACAAACAGATTTTTTAAGCCCAAATACAGCTATTTGGTTTAATAATTTTTTTTCATAAGAAAGCTCCTTTAAAATACTTCTTTTTTCTTATCCCTGTGGGGAGAAACACCTCGCTCCCCACACCTCTTTTTTAAAGGAGAAAACAGAAAGCAGAACTATGACACTTAAACAGTTATTTAAAGCGAAAGATGAAAATGAAATAATCGGATTATGTGAGCAATTTTATAATCAAGGTGTGAAAGCCCGAAAAGATTATATACCTATATGGACTATGTGCGAAAGGTTTTATAAAGGCACAGATATAGACCGAGATTATATTAAACAAATTGCTTTTAATATATTACCCAATATTGACAAGACAGGGTATATACACATAGAAAATGCAATCAAGCCACTTGTTAAGCAGGCTATGGCTATTATATGTGACAGTATGAGCCGAGTGACCTGTGTTCCGGCTACCAATGAAGAAGAGGATTTAGAAGCCTCTTATATAGCAAGTGACTTTTTGCAAAGCAGAGAAGAATCTGATGAAGAGCAGATTGTTCGCAGAAACGAGCTGACCTCTCTTTTGGTTTACGGAGAGTGTGCAAGGTTCACACGGTATAATCCAAACAAGGAAAGTGAGGACGGTGTCGCCGGAGATATTGAGACTTGGACTATAGATCCCTCCCAATATGTTCGCTCTATTACCAATAATAATTCCAATAAGCCCGATTGGATTATTTTAACCGAAGTGTATGATATTGACAGATTAAAAGAACTTTATCCGGGAAAAGAAATATACCCGGAAAAAGTCATTATCACACAATATGGTAATATGAGATTAGAAAAGCACGAGCAGACGCAAGACAAATGTATTGTGAAAAGAATGTATGTTCGTGAGGACAAGGAAAATCCCAAAGGCAAATATTATGCTTGGACGGGAAACACCTTATTACAAGAAGGAGAATTGCCGGACGGTATATTCCCCTTTGTTGTATTTAAATGGCTTTATCAACCGGGCTATGTATACCCGGAGGGTTTTGTTGAACCCTTAATAAGAAGCCAAATCACCATTAATGACGGACTGTTAAAACTGCGAAAGCTTGCCGAGAAAAAAGCAAATCCACCTATTCTAATGGCAGGAAACAGTGAAGTCCGTGAAGAGACTATGCAAGAGAGCGGACAGGATATTTACAGGTATAAAATGGGCTATGATAAACCTGAGTTCCTACAGTTCCCCCAAGATATGCAAGAAGTCTACAACCTCATTGCTATGGCAAGAGAGGAGATGATGAGTATTGCGGGTTTGCGTGAAACCTCTCTCGGAAGACAGCCGAGAGAAGCAACCGCTACTCAAATGGCGTTATTGAAGCGTAGCGATAACGCCGGTATAGGTTATTTCAAATACGCTTTTGAAAAAACCTTTGCCAAAGTATGCCACACCAAATTAGAGCTTGCCAAAAAGTATTTTAAGCAAGAAAGACTTATAAAGATTGTGGGTGTGGACAGAAAGCCTTATGTATCAAAGTTTTATGGTGCAGACTTAAAAGGCGTTATAGATGTTAAATGTGAGCCTACCACATATATTGATGACGCTATGAGACAACAAATTATGATGCAACTCATAACAGCCGGAGCGTTTACTATGTGGCAAGGAGTAGAGGACGGATATAGTAAAATGTCTATGATCCTTAACTCAGGCTTACCAAATGCCCGAGATATAGTGGATAATATCTTAGGTGATAAGATGACCTTTGACGAATTGCAAGAAATTGCCGGCTCCGTTAAAAACGAAAAGACGAGCCTTGAGATTATGAACCTTGAACTTTCAAAGCTTAATGCAGAGGTTCAAGGTCAACAGTTGCAATTGCAATTTGCACAAGGTCAAATGGCACAGGCTCAAATGGTAGCCGGTCAAGGTGAAGAAGAGCCTATGCCGATAGGTGCGGAAACGGGATTACAAGATAATCCACAAGAACAAACAGGAGAGGAATATGCCTCTCAATATAATGCACCTTATGAAGAAAACCCTGATGATTATGTAAGTTCACGGGTTTATAACAATGTAGCGGAATAGGAGATTACAATGGAAGAAGAAAGAACAGAAATGACAGAGCAGACTGAAGTAAACACACCACAAGAAACTCCGACAGAGAAGACGGAAGCTCCCGAGACAGCTCCCGCCGAAAACTCTGAGGAGACGCCTGTTGATACCACCGAATTTGACGGTATCAACAATGCCAAGAAGCAACTTGAAACCCTAAAAGGCTTTAATCAAGAGCAGACGGTAGACGATAACCAATTCACCTATGACGAGGATTTGGAGCAGTGGGTTGACAAGAACGGTAAACTATACGATACAAAACCGGAAACCGGTCAGACCGTAAACCAATTTGACCCTTATAATTGGCAATTAGGACAAGCAGAAGCAAACATACAAAAGGCTAAGGAAAACCTTGTAGCCTCAAAAGAGCGTGAAGCAATAGATATGTTTGAGAAAGGTTTTGCCGATTTAAAGGATAGTTTATCACAGGCTTCGTGGGAAGTGTTAAAACATGATGTAGTTGCTCCCGCAATGCAAGAATTTGCAAATGCTATATACAGTGATAAGTATGATGAAAATACTTTAAAGGCAGTGGTTGACAATATACAAAACGGAATAGAAGCAAGAAAATCTATTTACAATTTGCGTGGTCAAGCACAGGAAAATATAAACACACAAAAGAATACAAAGTATCCTTTGGAAGGTCAAGCCCCTACGGGTGTTCAAGGTGAAATAAATACCAAAACATTTAGGGGCAAGAGCAGACAAGAGATAAGCGGTATTCTTAATAATTTAAAAAACAAATTTAATTTATGAGGTAAATAATTATGGCACAGAATAATGTGACAGTAGGAATAGATAATCAAACAGTTCTTAATACTATAACAAAAGATTACTTAGCTGAAAGAAGAGTTGAGTTTGAAAGACCGGCAAACGATTTAATAGATATATTAATGGAAAAAGCAGAGACTATTGAATGTAATACCTTAGGGGATTACGAAACCATGATTGAAGATAGCTATAACTTCTCAGCCACACCGGGTGGAGAAAACAAAATTCTTCCTGACGGAAAGAACAAAGTTGATGCCGCAAAAATAGCACTATCTTTAACACAAACTTATGCTAATGCTGAAATTACTCGTCATAGTTTAATATTCAGACAACAAAGCGATGGTTCTTATGTAGATGTTGTTCATAAAGCACTGAGCGATTTAATTTTCGGTGTAGAGTGGTATAGATCAGTAATGGCTTTTGGAAACGGAACCGGACAGATAGCCACAGTAGGAACAACAGGCTCTTCCGTGTCTGTGGGGTCAAGTGCTACCGTTAGTTGTAATAATACTTACATAGATTTAGGTATTGATAATACCCAATTTATGAGAGTTGGTATTAATGTTGAGTTTTACAGAAGCGGTTCTTTGGTAGGAACGGGTTTAGTGACCGCAGTTCATCCTACATACAGAAGAGCAAGTGATAACTCCCAAACAGGAACTTTTACTTTTGTTAATAATTATACAAGTTCTTTTACACCAACCAAAAACGACCAAGTGTTTATTGCGGGAGCATACGGAAGCACTGAAATAATGCAAGGATTAAGAACTATTATAAATCCGGCTATTTATAACACAACTACATGGGGTTGGGTTGCTGACGGAAACGATGTTTTTGAAGGACTGTATCAAGGCAAAAAAGGCTCAGCCACAACTATTGCAAGAAGTAATACCACAAACCCCTACGCTGAAATTTTCAGAAGTAAACTTTGGAGAACCGACGATAACGGAAAACTTGACCTTGTAAGCGATGCAACTTCTCATGCTGCACAAACGGGTAATAGTCTTTCTGATTGGGATATGGGAACTTTAAGAGATGTTATTGCAGAAATGGATTACAACTCTAAGAACTCAGGACAAATTAACGGTTTGCTTATGGATCAGTTTATGGCTGAAAAAGCATTTAAGATTGCCGAAGATAAGATAGGTATTTACTCCGGATTGCCGGAAGCTGAAGCACAATCTAAGGTAGGTAAGGATTTATTGCGAGCCACCGGAATAAGAAAAACTGATGGCACTGTTATACCTATTATAACCACAAAATGGATGCCAAGTAATGAAATTATAGGTGTTTGCTTTGATGACTTATTCTTCCTTAAACACGGAAATTATGAATTTTTAAGCAGAAATGGCGGTGTATGGGAACCTTCTTTTGTTAATGGCAGAGATAACTTCCAAGCTCCATACATGGGATTTGAAAACATCGGTGCAAGAAGATGTGATAAGTGTTTTTCAATACAAGGATTAAAAGATAGCAGAGATTAATCCACAACATAAATTCTCCACAGGCTTGTCCCCTACGGGGGACAGGTTTGGGGAATAAGGAGATAAATTCATGGCAAATATTACATATAGACGAAAAGTTAAAAATATGGGAACAGATGTGGTTGCCACTCACGGATATGTTTTTTTACCTAAACAAGTTATATGGGTTGATGATAAAGATTGGTATGGAAAAAGGATGTGGAAAACTCCAAATCTAAAAGCAGAGGTAAAAGGACAGGCTTCACCCTTAACAAACAGTGAAAGCGATATGATTAAATACGCTATAGGCAGATATACAGCTTCCACCAAAGACCCTACAAGCGTTGTAATTGACGGTGTGGAATATGAAGGACTTATTGAATATTATGGTGACACGCCTTTGATTTACTTTAAAGAAATTGGTGTGACCCCTGAAGTAGACCCTACAAGTGTTTCTTTAACCTTAACCAAAACTACCTTAGCAAGCGGTGAAGCAACTACGGGAACAGCTACAGTATCACCGAGTGATGCCACAAACAAGTCTGTCACCTTTTCATCCACAGATGAGGATGTGGCTACTGTTGTTGAAAGCACGGAAACACCAAATACCATTACTGTCACTGCCGGAACAGTTACGGAAGAATCCACTTGTAGAATTTATGCCGTGACAGAAAAAGGCAACAAAAAGTCTTATGTGACTGTGACTGTAAGTCCGGCAACTACTTAGGAGATTTAAAATGAATAACTGGCAAGAATTAATGGATTATGTTTATGGGGAAATTGATTATATTGATTTCTTCAAAGATAATAAACCCAATATGCATAATCTTTTAGCCCTTGCCAACGAAAGCCTTTTAGGTTTAACAGTAGATTTTCTTTCCTTTACAAACACGGAAGCTTTATCAGACGCTTTAATTGTAGATATGCCAAACGGACTTGTTGAGGTTTTTAAAGTGCAAGTAAACGGAGAGGATGTAGAGCGTTGCAATATGCACTCCATACAATTCGCAAACGATCTTGCTTATGTTCCGAGAGAATTTAAGATAATGTTTAATAAGAAATTCAGTTGTGGAGTGGGAGATTTTTCAATTATAGGAAAAGGGAAATTTGATTTGTTTACAAAGTCCCCAACGGATAAAAGATTTTTTGAGCTTATGCCTTTAGAATATCATTATCTGCCTGCCTATTTCATATTGCAACGCCTCTTTATAAGAGCCGGAGATATGAATAAAGCCCAATACTATATGCAAATGTATAACGATTTATACAAGCGATATGATTGGTCTTTGGTGGTTCGGCGAACTAAGGAGGCTCAGTGGCAAGTGAATTATACAAAAACAGAATTTAACGATTATTTTTATAAAATTTATGCCGATATACCAACGGTTTATCACTCATTCCAAACCATAACACCCGGCGAGGTGGACGGTAAAATCCAAACAGCGGTAAACTCTATTAAAGATTGGACTTATTCCAAAGGGGATATAGACACCAAAGACAGTGGAGTTTTGAGCGAGGCGGAAAATTACACCTATTCAAAGGATGTAATAAACAGAAAGGACACCGCAAGAAAGAACGAAGCTGTTGCCTATACAGACGAAAAGGTAGGGCAAATAGAGGACGCTATTGACGAAATACTTGGAGAGTGATATGAGTGTGGCAAGTAAGCTTTTGTTGTTAAAGCAAAAGATCCAAAACAATATTGACGCAGTTATTGAGAGAAATACTTATTCCGGAAATAAGGTTGATGTGAAAAGTGATATATTGGCAATAGAGAGTAAGCCTCGTGGTCAAGTTATAACGGGTATGAGACGCCCAACTGCTATTGAATATACAGGGTATTGGCATGTTCCAAGTCAAAACACCATACTTGATAACGGTGAAGGTATTGTATGGGACGGATACGCAGGAGGCACAATACCGAGAAAAGTTTATGTAAACGGTATTGAAAGGGGTAATGTATATTTTCAAGCAAACGATACATTAACTTTTTACTTTTTGACAGAGCTATGTGACCGGATCTCAATAGGTTTAGAAGGTGATAATATTACAATGTCAGGGTATAATCATAGTGATTTTATTATAAATGAAAATACTTTGTCAGAAATTTATATTAAGACAAAAGTTCATTATGAACCTATAAGCCAAACCTTCGGATTTCCGCAAGTATACAGTGTATTGGTTAGGTATATAAACCCATAGGAGAAAGATATGAATTTAGGAGATATTATTTTAAAATTAAGATACAGGCTCAACGATGTGACCGGCGATGTTGAGGGAGAATACAGAGACGAGGAACTTATTAAATACATTAACGAAGCTTTGTCTTGGTTCTGCCGAGTGCTCCGAGAATATAAGATAACAAAACCGGACCCAAGCAAACAACTTACATTAACAAGTAGTGCGACGAAATCAACGGTTGAAGATTATGTAGATATGCCCGATGAAATGTTTGATATAGAAAGAGTCAGAATAAGTTGGAGCAAAACCGAAAACGGTGTGACTACTGATTACAAAGAACACTTGGTTAGAAAAACAAAATATGATTTGGAAGACCTTTATCCACCACAAGGAATAAGAGAAGCACCAAGATATTTTGCTGTTGAAAACAAAAGGATATACATATATCCTACTGACATAAGCCAACTGTATAATTTAAACATAAGAGGTTATGCTATACAGAAACTTGTAAATGATTATGACATAATAGATTGGTTCAGAGAAAATTATGAGACGCCTTTCCTTGACGCTTGCGAGTATATGGCAAGGCGAACCAGACCAACGGTGGACGGTAATTTGCAAATATGTGTAAACTTAAACAACTCTGTATTGCAGTTTTTTAACGAGCGTGGAAGAGTTGAACCACGACAGGCAGGAGTTAAATAATGCACAATGCACAATGCACAATGCACAATAAAATAATGATTTCCATCCCCCCGTCCTTTCTTCGCAAGTCCACTCCCCAAAAAACAAAGTTTTTTAGGGGGACAGAATAATGGCAACTTGGTTAGGGAAAAGTAATTTCTCTCAAGGATTAACCACAAAAACAAGGGGAGTGTATGGGAACATACCTGTCCTTAATATATGTCATGGTTATGACATCAGTGGGGGCGAGTTATCTCCTATTAACAATGTTTCAGCCCACGACCCAAACGCCCCCATTGTCAAATATAAAGAACCGGATACTCAAACAGATTATTGGACTGATTATGTCATTAAGTTGGGAGACGGTTGCTACTCATACACAGATTTTCTAAATGAAGATTGGATAACAGGGGTCACCGTTAAACAATTCTTTGATGAACCTAAACTCTTGTCAAAGCCTACTGTAAGCGACAGGCTTATTATATACCCCACTAATAAGGGGCTTTTTGCTTATGAGCCTGAAGCCGAAGGTGTTATAAAGGTTCGTTATGCGTCCTTTATGTCGCCGGAAGATTATGATGAGCATAATGATGAAAGTGATACAGACTATGACGATTATCATTTAAGCATATCTCTTGACAGTTTTACCAAACAACAAATCTTTATTGCAAGCACTAATTCATCTGATTATGATAAAAGTAATGCTACAATATCTACGGAAGCCTTTGACGGTGGAAACACAGACGATGTTTTAATGATACAACTTCAACCAAACATATCACGAAGCACAGGCTTTTCTGTCACAAGGAAATTGCCAACCGCTATTTCCGGTTTTAGTAAAGGTTGGTTTGTGTATGATATGAAGATAGAGGGCGACACACAAGACTATATGGCAAGCACCATATTTGAAAACGGTGACGCTACGCTTTCAGGTTATGAGATAGTTTTCTATAAAGACAATGACAATACAGTTGATGAAGTAAAGATTGGTATTACCAAGTTAGAGCCTTTGGCAGACAAATGGTTTAGGTGTATATCCTATGTGGAATTAGATAACACCAAGACTTATGACCGTGTTAAATTTTGTAATGCAAACTATTATGAAAACAAGCACGATACCAAGATATATATAGGTTGCCACACTTTTAATAATGAAGATTGGAAAAGTTGGAAACAGGTTGGGAACTATTTATTTGCCGGAGAGAAAGGCAGAGGCTCTTATGCAGAACAGTTTAAGAGAAGTATAGACCACTCTGAAAGTTTTCAGACGCCAGAAAATGTAATTAAAGATTATGATTTTAGTAATATAAATGACGGTAGCGAAACCCAATGGGTTGTATCAAACAGATATGGTGATTTGGAAACTGATGTCAGAATTAAAAGCGAAGCACCACCACAACAAGCAAGTTATGATACTCATACATATACAAAATGTTTTACCTTTGAAGGCAAAGAAACTATAGCAGAATATTATGCTACAGTAGAACCAAACTGTTATTATGAGTTTGGTTGTATGATGAAACACCCAAGCAGTAAGGTGACAAAAGTTTCAGTAGACAGAATAGAAAGAGATGGAACAAAGAAAAATATAATACCTTTTACGATCGGAACATTTATAAGTAATAGTCGTTGGTCAGAATTATATTGGAACGGATTAGGAAATAAAGAAATATTTTCAGGTCAAAGCAACCAATTTGTAATATCTTTTATGAGTCCCGATTGGGATAATGAATCAGGTTTTACAGGTGTATGGTTAAAGAAAATAAAGCAACTCCCTTTCTATAAAACCACAAGAGTTTTGTATGACTACACCAAAGAAGATATGCTTGACGAAGATTATCAAGTTCACAACTGTTGTGAGTTTTCCTACTCTTTCTGTGGTAGGAATAAGTTAAGAACAAAGGCAGAACACGAAGGGACTGTTAAAGACCAATTCAAGTTAATGATAAGTAATGCGAGCAAAGAGACAGATAAGTTCGCAGACCACCCCTTCGCCTGTCATATAATAGAACTTGACACGCTCCCAACTAAAGATATTGAAGGCACGGAGCGAAATGTTAATGATTTATACAATGACTATTGGACTGACATTTTACTTTACAAATCTGTTATCTACGGACAAACAGAAGTCCAAGAGGATTTTTCTTACATAGGAAGAATAAATAAAGAGCAGACTGCAGGCGACCATCGTATGACAAGCACCGGTTTTTATTTCAAAGACAATGATTCAGAGAGAGAAGACCGGGAAAGAGAAGACTATTATGATATAGACGAGTGGCACGCAGTAGACCCTGAGCAAGAGATATACAACGATTTCCTTGAACAGGCACAATGTTGTGTCCACTTGAACGGTAGGCTCTTTTGTGGTAGCATAGATACATTTGATAATTGGGCAAAGAACGGTCAACCTACAGGGTTGGCAGTTTCCAATTATGATGAGAATTGGATTTTTCCCACATCTGTTGACGAAGGCTCTATTGCCGGAACAGGAACTCAAACAGATAACTTACACAATGTTTCAAACAGAATTGTTGCCCTTGCTACTTGTAAAGACAGACTCTTTATATTCTATGACAAAGAAGTTATTTATCTCTATGGTAATGATTTCTATTCAAACAACGGATTTGGACACACGCAAGTTGCAAGGCTTACCATAAATCCCAAGACCATACAGAACGGTGTCCGTGATTTATACGCAAGCGATAACAAAGAGTTTTATCACTTTGGCGTGCAAGGTGAAATGCATACTATATCCTACAACAGAGTAGACACAAAGACTATGGATTTCCATAATGCGTCCACTATGTTTTGGGATAACAAGTATTTCATCAGGTGCAAGCAAAAATCCAAAGGAACACTTACAAACATTATCTATGTATATGACAGTAATGTAAATGGTTGGTATACAATAGATAATCAGAATATAGTTCAGTTGATAGACGATATATTAAATCCCACTTGTCTTACTTGGGAAATTGAAGATGGTGATACTGTATACAGAGTTGTTGATATGTTTGGTGGAGATTTATCAGGCTCTCGTGTAATTGAAACAATGTATCAAATTGTTAATGCAGGAGAAACAGGAAGCAACCCTGCATATGATGTTGATATAAATGACTTTGCAATGGAACTGTCCTGTCCGGCAGACAATGAGAATTTAGATTTAAAATTTTACGGTCAAGGTGAGTTTATAGAAGAGTGGATAAAGCCTATGCCTATTGATACCAAACATTTCAGATACAATAAAAATGTGAGATTTAACAGAAAGGTAAGTGCAGTTAAGCAACGACTTGAATATAAGGGAAGCAATCCACCAACAATTTACAGTTTAGGAGTTATAAGAAATGACACGAAAGCGAGGGAATAGATACAGAAGAAACCCAAATAATGTGCCAATTCGCCCCATACCGGATAGTTTCGAGGACGATGCTAAGGAATACCTAACCAACCTTCAAACTCTCGCTCCTGTTGGGTTTAAGGTAAAAAACGATAAGGGACAGGATATACCACTACGATATAAAGACGGTGCTTTACAAAGTTATGTGAAAGGTCAGTGGTCTGATATAATAGGCAAAGAAACAAAAGAAACAATAAAGGAAACTGTCACGGAAACGGTCACACGGTCATCGGGTTCAGGTTCAAGTGAAGTCCCGGCAAGTGTGATAAATAGGATTGTTCAGTCATATATTGAAAGGCATATCCTTGACAGTAATGGAAAGTTATTGTTGGACTTACAACCTTTTACTTTCGGAAATTATTTGACCTTTGACAGTTCCACAGGGGACTTAACAAGTAGAGATACTACATATAGTGCAGGAACTAACATAACCATAGACCAAAACAATGTAATTAGTGCCACAGGTGGTAATACTTATACAGTTGCAAGTCCTTTGGAAATGAATAATAACTGTATATCATTGCCGACTGTCACGAGTGCCGACAACGGAAAAATACTTAAAGTTGTTAATGGTGCTTGGGCTTTGGCAGAAGAAAGTGGTGGTGGCAGTGGAACAACTTGGATACCTTCATATTTATACCCGAACACCGGAACGACATCGTGGACTATTACAGACAATAAGGCACAAATTAATTTGTCAATACCACAAATATTAAATGTATATGAGGGTTATAGTGTTGTATCTTCATTATACAGCAATAATACTTATTTGTTTACACCTACAATAGGAGAAATGTTTTATATAATAAAACCTCAAGAAGTAGGTCAAGTTAATATTGATTATACAAGTGGGCAATCAACAGAGTTTACAACATGCGAAGTAAAGATAATTGCTGATTTCAATTCAACAACAGGTTATATTAAAATTGAAGTATGGCATAGGTGGTATGCGTAATGATTAATATAAAAAACAAACATATAGAATTTACTCGTGGGGATTCAGGCTCCTTATCTTTTAAATTTTCACGAAATATAACAAGTAGCGAAACAGTCCTGTTTACGGTGAAAAAACATATTAGTGGTGAAAAGATATTTGACAAACAAGAACCCGGAACAGGAACAGATACAATAACAATATCTTTAACAAAGACAGATACAAACATACCTGTTGGGAATTATTTTTATGATATAAGAATAATTAGTGGTAATACAGTCACCACACCATTTAAGCCAAGAAGGTTTACAGTATTGGCGTCAATAGGAGATAATACATTATGAGTATAGATTATGACATAACCACAGGCGAAGGTATAGATTATGAAATCTCGGCAGACGAACCTATT
>Ga0247611_10000993_pt1 | contig 53128 bp, 33 predicted proteins | sample 177DNAGHGhighgp2_FD_192422 | JGI IMG/M metagenome (GOLD analysis project Ga0247611, IMG submission 192422) | Sheep rumen microbial communities from Palmerston North, Manawatu-Wanganui, New Zealand - 1770 DNA GHGhigh gp2 | ecosystem: Host-associated > Mammals > Digestive system > Stomach > Rumen... | reverse complement strand
CCTTTCTTTTCTCGTTTTTGACATAAAAAAGTAACTTTGATGAAAACGTTTTCATCAAAGTTACTATATTCTGTTGATGTGCAGGACTTTAACCACTGTTTCACCAACTACTTTTGTCTATTATACCTGATAAAAACAAACGGTCTCCGACAAATGTCAGAGACCGTTTTTATTATTCCAAAATCCTGATGGGATTATTTGCGGATATCCATCTCGTTGAGCAGGTAGCCAGCGCCACCGAACTTGTCGATGACGAAGAGCACATAGCGGGAATCCACATTGATACAGCGTTGCAGGGCCGTATTGAACACGATATCGCTGCTCAATGCCTCCCAGTTGCCGTCGAAGGCCAGACCGATGAGTTCGCCGTCAGCGTTCATGATGGGGCTGCCGGAGTTACCGCCGGTGATGTCGTTGTTGGAGAGGAAGCAGACATGCAACTCGCCATCCTTGTCGGCATATTGGCCGAAATCGCGGTTCACGATAAGTTGTTTCAGTTTGGCGGGCACATCAAACTCGAAATCGCCGGGTTTCTCTTTCTCCAAGATACCCTTGGTGGTGGTGAAGTAGTTGTAATGCACACCATCGGCAGGATAGTAGTCGCAAACGGTACCGAATGTGGTACGCATGGTGCTGTTGGCATCCGGGTACATCGGCGTATTGGCATTCATCTCCTTCAAAGCGGCGATGAATGTGCGGCGCGGCACTTCCAGTTGCTCTTCCGTCTGGAATGCCGAAGAATTCAACATCAGGTATTGGATAACAGCTTGAGCATACAGGTAGGCGGCGTCCTTTTCCAAAATTTTGTTGGACGGGGCATTCACGAATTTCTCAAAATTGTCCTTGCTAATGAAAATGGAATTCTGCAGCGCTTTTTCAAATGCGGCATAGCTGCCTTTGAAATTCTTGGTGAAGAATGTCATATCGGGACGATTGGCTTCACTATGCTTGTTCCAGGTCTTCATTGCGGCCAGGATAATCTTGGCTTCTGTTGCGGGATCTGTATCGTTGTTATAATTGTCAAATGCCTTGAGCAATTTTTCCACCTTTTCGCTGTCATATTTCTTTTCACCTTTCTTCAGCGGAAGAAGATTGCGCATACGAAGAGCGGCCAGCAAAGTGGGCGATGCGGAGAACTGCAGATTGCCGTTCATCACGGATTTGAACTTGGCGCCATCCGCATTCTTGCATATTTTCTCAATCTCACTCAAGCAATTGCCGTATTTTTCTTTACGGTTTTTGTCGGCGTTGATCCATTTGGTGAGTGCCTCTTCTTGTTTTTGCTTGGTTTCCACCACTTTGAGGGCTTTCAAACTCTCCACCTCACCGTGTTGGTTTTTCCAATAGTTTGCCAAACCGGCATGTTTGTCGGCATATTGAAGATGCACTTTCTGTGAGGCCTCCATAGCATCATGCATCACGGGAAGAATCTCATCCAGCGGTTCATAGATGGCAGGAGCGTTAATGGCAATCTCATTTTGCACCTCGTAAGAGGTCATGAAACGGTTGGTGGTGCCCGGATAACCCCAAATCATGGTATAGTCGCCCGGCTGATAGCCCTTCAAACTGATGGGCAGGAAGTGTTTCGGGTGGAATGGCACATTGTCTTTGGAGTACTTGGCAGGAGAGCCGTCGGGGGCGGTATAGATGCGGAATACGGTGAAATCGCCCGTATGGCGGGGCCACATCCAGTTGTCGGTGTCGCCACCGAACTTGCCGATGGAGGAAGGCGGAGCCACTACCAGGCGCACATCCTCGTATGTGGTGTAGATGAACATGTAATATTCGTTGCCCTCATAGAAGGGTTTCACCACCACTTTGTAGCGGCCGTTTTCAGCATTTTCCTTCTGAAGTTTCTTGATGGCAGCGTTTACTGCTTTCTCACGGTCGGCCTCCGAGGTTTTGTCATTCACATCCTTCAGGACGATGGCGGTCACATCCTCCATTCTTTCCAGGAAGTTGACATGGAAATTGGCGGGCAATTCCTCCTCCTTGCTCATGGCGAAGAAACCGTTGTTCAGATAGTCGTGCTCCACGGTGGAGAGTTCCACCACGGAAGAGTAGCCGCAGTGGTGGTTGGTGAACATCAGACCGTCGCGGGAAACCATCTCACCGGTGCAGAAACCGTCGCCCAGTTGCACGATGGCATCTTTCAGGGAAGAGTGGTTGATGTCGTAAAGTTGCTCAGGAGTCAGACGCAGGCCCAACTTCTGCATAGTGGCATAGTTATAGTTTTTGATGAACATCGGCAGCCACATGCCCTCATCGGGCGGATTGATGGCGAAAACCGGAGCTGTAACTGCCAAAACGGCAATCAACAACAATTGTTTCTTTAAGAATGATAAAAATTTCATAATACCTTTGTTTTTTATTAATTATTATTGATTTGTTTCTTTGAATGGGTGAAATTGGTACACGGGAAATGGTGAATGAGGCACATCTCTTACTCTTTTACTCCCTCCTCCTCTACTCTCTCCTCCTTAAACACGCGTTTATTGAAAATAATCAGCAACGCCACGCCCACGGTGACGCAGGTATCGGCGAAATTGAAGATGGCGGGGAAGAAGTAGGTGCCGCCCCAGACGGGGAAGCCGGAGGGTATGGGGAACAGTTTGACATAAATCATATCCACCACGCGTCCGTAGAGGAACGGGGCATAACCGCCGCCGTCGGGGAACATAGTGGCCAGCGTGGATAGCGTACTTTCGTTGAAAATCACGCCATAGAACAGGCAGTCGATGATATTGCCCAGCGCGCCGGCGACAATCAAACTGAAGGTGACCAGCACTGCCCAGTCCATCTTGTCGCGCTTAATCAGGCGGTGTATGTACCAGCAGAGGAACACCACCAGCACGATACGGAGCAGGGTAAGCAGCAGTTTACCGAAGTTTTGGCCGAAACTGAGGCCGAATGCCATGCCGGGATTCTCGACAAAATAAAGATTGAACCAGTTTCCGATAAGTGGGATGCATTCACCGAGGCACATGTGTGTCTTGACCCAGATTTTGAGAATCTGGTCCAGCAGGATGAGCGCCACCACGATGGCGCACGCAACAAGACTAAACCGTTTGTTCTTTTCCAACGCCTTATTTCTTTTTTTCGTTCAGTTTTGACTCCACGTCGAGGGTGGCGTGGGGAACGATTCTGAGGCGTTCTTTGGGGATCAGTTTGCCTGTGATGCGGTCAACGCCGTAGGTCTTGTTCTCGATGCGCACGAGGGCGGCCTCCAAGTTGGCGATGTACTTGTCGAGTCTGCCGGCGAGGCGGCTGTTTTCCTCTTTGGAAAGCACCTGGTTGCCGTCTTCCAGATTCTTGAAGGTGGGGGCGGTGTCCATGGTGTCGTTGCCGGCACCGCTATACGCCTCCTGATACACTTCCATGGCCTTTCTAGCATCAGCTATCTTCTTTTCTATCAATTCTTTGAATTCCGCCAAATCCTCATCCGAATAGCGGTTTACAACTTGTGCTGCCATAATCAAATGTTTTTATGTTAATATGCCGCAAAGATATACTTTTTTTTAGATTAAAACGAAATCCGCATCGAAATCCTTATCCCATTCTTGGCCCACCCCTTCAAATCCTTGGCGTAGGTGAGGCGGCGCACATAGTCGATACGGAGAACCTCAAAGATGTTCTCAATGCCGGCGGTGATTTCCATGTAGGGCATTTTGCCCATGGGCCCGCAACCGTCCGGAAGCAGATAGAGTCCGGGACTGGCAGGACCGGGGATGTTCTTGGCCGAAAGCCCGCCATACACCCCGCTGAACGAGAGCACCTCGCGCAAGTTCAACTTGTTCCAAAGCGGAATACGGTTGAAAATCCACCCTTTCAGATAGTATGTGGCATAAAACCCCACATACTTGTCCATAATAAATTCCATGGGTTTCATCAAACAGAAAACATTGGGCGTAAGGAAGATAGACTGGTTGCTCGACGGCACATACAGTTTGGTGAAGGGTGCCGCGTTCCACACAATGCCCACTTGCACTTCCGCATCAATATGACCGAAGGCGGAAAGCCAGAAACGCTTCTCCACCGAGAAGTCCGTGCGGTTGAATATGTTCTTCAGATCCAAAAATCCCAATGTGTGCGTGAGTGAGAGCACCGGCGCGTTCTTGGAGAGTTTCAACAGATTGTTGTCCTTGCCCGTCTGACTGTTATAGACACGCTCGCCCGGTGCCCAGCGGAGTTTCAAACCCCACTCCATATTGGTGAAGGTTCGCACCCGCGTGGCTGTCCCGTCGCTGTTCACCCGCCAGTACGCCAGCGTGCCCGCCGCCTCGTTGTCCTCGTACTGCAACCATGTGTCCATACTCAACCGGAATGGCCACTCTTTCACATACCGCAACTTGAACCGTCGCACATACTGGGCCGAGAGTTCCGGATCGCCCGCAGAATAGGACTGGAAAATGTTGTCGCGGTCCATGTAACCGTAACTCCGCCCAGGCAACTCCATATCGTAGCTGGCACTGAGCGACAAAGCGTGATGCGGGTGCTCGTTCACATGACGCTCCTTCGCCACAAAACTGTGCGTCACCGTAATCCCGTACTTCATCCGCTGATCATTAAGTCCAAAAGCAAGATAACCGTTCATAAACCAACGGTTATGCAACTTGGCGGTGGTCATTCCCCCAAAGCGCAACCGGACACCCTCCGTCGGATTGTAACTGATAAAATCATACACCGGACCAATGTCAAATCGGCTGCTCTTACGCTCTTTTTCAGTGGCAATATACCCAGTAGTGAGAATCTCCGCCGTCTTTTCCAACGCTTTGAAAAATGGCAAACGACGCAATTCGGCCGAAAGACTGTCTATAAACGCCTCCTTGGCAGTCAATGGTTGCGGCCTCATCTTCCGCCATTGCCACTGCTTGTATTTCAACACATTGGCATACAGCACATTATTATCAGACAACCCAGCCGACAGCGAATCGGGTAATCCCACACTAAACTCATGCTGGTACCATATAGTATTCTGGCGCACATACAACTGCCGCATTTTTTTCCGCTTAATCAAAGAAAAAGAGGCGAATGTTTGCTCTTCACCAGGCACCCACAAACCGCTGTCTGTCTTCATAAAATCCTGCTCCACAATGAGTTGTCGTACAAAATTCATATTGATGTCTATCGGCACATTGATGGCGTATTTCTTCAGGGCATATGTGCTGTCGTTCACCACATACAAGCGCCCTGTAAACCCGAACGAACGGCTGTTCACCGGCGCAAAAGAGAGTTCAATGCAGGAGACACTGTCTATCTCAACCGTGTCGGTAATGAAATAGTGGTAATACAAGGTGGCTATGGTGGAGGACAAAGGACTAACGAACTTATTGAGCATCAATTCAATATCATTGTCGAAGATATTGACTTCCGCAAACATGGCATCCAGGTTGGTGCCGCCGCCTTCCTCCTCCAAAACCTCTCCAATGCCCTGCATCCGTTTGGCGGTCACATACTCCACATTCCTGCGGGGCGACTTTTGATAGTAATAATCGGAAAGATTCTCCCGCAACGCAATCGTGAGCACAGGCACGGTATCGTCTGGAATGGTGTCGATGTATTTCTCCAAAAAGGCGAACTGCTGGTTGAAACTGTTTTTCTGAAAATCCATGTCAAACCGTCCGAAGGTGATGACCATCTTCGTATATTTCTTGGCATGATAAAAATCAGCCGCCTCAAAACGGTATTTGTCCTTGTTTCCAATCACTTTTTCCACCAGTTCGACGGCAGGATTGCCCTTGCGGACATATTTCGGTTTCTTTCGTCGGGTAACCACCACCTCTTGCAGTTCCCTTGAGCGGTTAACCACTATATCCAATTGTTTCTTTTTTCTATTAACAATCAGAGTATCAGGATTATACAAAGAGTAGGAAATAATCAGCGTATCGGTATTGGCAAATAGCAGCCGGTACGAGCCGTCCGCTTCCGAATAGGTTCCCACATCGGTGTTCTTCCATTGGAGCCGTGCCATATACGCAGGCACCTTGTTCCCTTTCTCATTTATAGTAAAAACCTTACCTGTAAGCACTTGGGCCGAAAGTTGCCCGAAAAGCAACGCAAAAAAGAGCAGGAAAACGGCCCTGTTTTTCATTATCGCACCAGTTTCACCACCTGATTCTGTCCCTTGGAGTTAGACACTTTCAAGAGGTAGATTCCTTTAGGATAGGAAAACGCATGATTGAGCGTATGCGCATCGGCATCCAGTGATTCTTCAAAGACATCCAAAAGCCGGCCGTCGATGGAGTATATCTCAAACCGATATTGGTCGGGCTCCTCGTTCTGCATGAAGACGGTGAGGTTGTCGCGGACCGGGTTGGCCACTTTGAGCATAAAATCGCGATGGTATTGTGTCACACCAACCTGCGCGTCAATCAAAAACTCCGTAATGACCGGCAGGTGGTCCGACTGGTTGAAAAGGGCATTGGCCACATTTTGCGGAATCGCCTGATTCTGCGGAGAATTGATGGAATTGTTGTAATGATGCCCATCCTGTCCAAGGGCATGGTATGTCTCCGGAAGCACATGCACACGGTCACTGCCATAAAACACATACGGGGACACTAAAATGATGTCGAAACGGTCGTCCAAACCGCCGGAGGAAAAACACTCGTTGTCATAATTGGTGCTGTGCGTGGACTGGGTATGGATATCCGCAAACGCCGCATTGTTGTTCCAGTTCCCAGGGCGGTCGATGGGATCATAAAAACGGTACAAGCTGTTGGAGTAGTCAACCAGTTCCTGATAGGCGGGTTCCGAAGAACTATACACATTAAAGTCGCCTGACACCACATTGTTGCCCGGTGACCCAATTGAAACCAACTTGTTCATCAGTTTCTGTGTCTGCAAATGGCGCGACTGCGCGTTGGCATCCGAACTGCCGGCCTTCAGGTGCATAATCCAAAATGTGATAAACACCGTATCGCCTTGTGCCAATCCGGTGGAGTTGTAATACATCTTATATCCGTTGATATCCCGATAAGAAGTCGTCACATAATAATGTTTGTATAGAGACAACTTATGCGTGTCGTAAAAAATCATATTGGCAATGGTGCCGCCCGAATAATTGGTCAGGGGGCCATGGGCATAACCACTTACGCCATTGGTATTGATGACATTGTTCAGCAACCGGTCGGCGTATGTGTTATTGCTCCCCAATTCGCACACGCAGAACACATCGGGTTTCACATAATGGAAAATGGTACGCAGATTCTCGTCCTTGCTGTCCAGACTATTGGTAACGGCATTACAGTCGGACACCCCGGAATTATTGGTATAGTACATCAGATTGTACTGCATCATCTTCAGGGTATCCTGTGCGGACGCTTGGCCCAGCACCATCCATAATAACAGCCATAAGAAAAGGTCAAGTCGTTTCATACGATATTTTATTTCCATTGAAAGGTGTTTATCAAATGAAGCGCATCTTCCCTAAGGTATTGGATTACCGGCTCCAGCGAATCGTTGTTGGGGGTGAAATTGAAATAGAGCGTGGAGCGGAGGAACTGGCGTGTGCTGTCGGTCATCCAGAACATGAGGGGGGTGGCCACCTCGCGTCCCGCGATGTCATAAATCTGGCCCCACAGGCGTGACTCCGGATCATGAATCACCGAATACTCCACATCGTCCGCTTTCTGGTAGTGGAATTTCACCATCTTCTCCTCGTGCACCATCAGACTGCGCAACGAATCGGGACGGGGAACAGGAAAATAGGTGATCTTGAATGTCGCATTCAGCGCAGGATAATCCACATCCACCCAATAGGATCCGTCTTTTTGGGGTCGGATGTAGAGTTGGGCCGCCTCCGACTGTTCGAAGGTGAACGGCAAAAGCGTATCCACCTGCCGGTATTGGTGCTCGGGCAGGTCGATGCGGAAATAGGCAACGGGTTTTGGCGTTTCCACATTACGCCTTCCGCCACAGGATGACAGAATCAGCAGGGAAACCAGCCAAATGCCTAATCCCAAAACCAATCGGGAGGTGGATTTCATGAAAGATGTAAATCTATTCTATAGGTAACTCTTTAAATTCTTATTCTTTCCGTTCTGGCGCAAACGCTTCAGGGCACGCTCCTTGATCTGGCGCACACGCTCACGGGAAAGTTCCATGCGGTCACCGATCTCATCCAAGGTGTGCTCATGCGTGGTGTCAATGCCGTAGAAGAGTTTCAGCACCTCGCGTTCCTTCTCGGGAAGCGTCTTCAGCACATCGTGAATCTCGGAAGAAAGCGACTCGTTCATCAGAATCTTGTCGGTATCCTCATCGTTGTCGTGCACAAAGATGTCCACGAAACGGGTTTCCTCGTTGGGGGAAATCGGAGAGTCGATGGACTGCGGGTGGTTGTTCATCTTCATGATTTCCGACACCTTATAAACCGGCATATCAATAGCTTCGGCTATTTCTTCGGTGGTAGGCATACGCTTGAGCTGCTGCTCCAAACGGGCGGTTTCCTTCTTGATCTTGTTGATGACACCCACCTGGTTCAAAGGCAGACGCACAATACGCGACTGGTCGGCGATGGCCTGCAGAATGGATTGGCGGATCCACCACACAGCGTAGGAGATGAATTTGAAACCACGCGTCTCATCAAAACGCTTGGCCGCCTTAATCAAACCCACATTGCCCTCGTTGATCAGGTCTTGAAGGCTGATACCTTGATTCTGATATTGTTTTGCCACAGAAACCACAAAACGCAAGTTCGTGGTAGTCAGTTTGTTCAACGCCTCTTCGTCGCCGGCCTTGATCTTACGGGCCAGCTCCACTTCCTCTTCGGCACTGATCATGCTTTCCTTACCAATGTCGGCCAGATATCGGTCCAAAGATGCCGAATCACGATTGGTAATGGATTTTGAAATTTTTAATTGTCTCATATATTAAGTTGTAAAATATTTATATGCTATAAAGTAAAAATATTGGGTATTCGTCTTATGTCTTAAGTCTCCAATCCCTCGTCTCACCTCTCACCTCTCACATCTCAATTCCTAACAATATCCGTTGTACCTTCATTATTCAATAAAGTTACATTTTTGGTGATTTTTTCCTTGTTCCGGACGATATTTACCTGCACTTTGTCGCCGGGCGACTTAGTTTTGAGCACGCCGCGCACTTCAGCGAGACTGTTGACTGACATTTTGTCAATATGGGTAATCACATCACCTTCCTGGAACCCGTTCTTGGCGGCGGCACCATCTTCCTGTACCTCAGCCACATATACGCCTTTTACATCATCCAGGCCATATTCTTCGGCCAAGGAGGCGTTCAACTCGGCGATGGAGATGCCCAAAAAGGCCTGTTGCACTTTACCATACTCCTTCAAATCATAATAGATCTTTTTCACAATATTGGAAGGAATGGCAAACGAATAGCCCGTATAGAAGCCGTTGCCCGAGGCGATAGCGGTGTTGATGCCCACCAGTTTGCCAGCGGCGTTGACCAGGGCGCCGCCGCTATTGCCGGAGTTCACCGCCGCATCGGTCTGCAAATAGGTTTCCTCCGTGGGATGACGGCGTGAGGAAAGGTCAAGCTGGCGCGCCTTGGCGCTGATGATGCCTGCTGTGACCGTAGAGGTCAGGTTCATGGGGTTGCCCACGGCCAGCACCCACTCCCCTATTTTCACAGAGTCGGAATTGGCAAAAGTGAGATAGGGCAAATCCTCAGCGTCTATTTTGATGAGCGCCAAGTCAGCACTCGGGTCTGTGCCCACAATGGTACCGTTGAACTCGCGCTTGTCGTTCAGCGTGATCGTGGCTTTCACAGCATCCTCCACCACATGGTTGTTGGTGACAATATACCCATCGGGCGACACAATCACACCAGAGCCGGCGGCCTGCACCGGATACATGCTGGGGGCCGAACCGAACAGGTTCTCCCATATTGTACCACCAAAAAAATCATCCCAAACGGAATTTTTCTGCGTAAATTCCGTCTTAATATACACGACAGCATTGACAGATTTCTCCGCGGCTGTGGTCAAATCAACATAATTCATGCCTTTGGACGCCGATTGGGCATGAATCGGCTGGCATGGGAAAAGAAAACTCAAACAACTGATTAACAAACAGTTAATAATAATCTTTGCTCTCATAACTTTATTATTTTATAGTGAAAAGCGCATTAATAACGAATAAGTGCAAAAAAAATTGCAATAATAGTGCCAGAATTAAATATTTTTTCTATTTTTGCCGCCCCAAAAAAGTAAAACTAAAAACACAAAAAAATGTACGCAATTGTAGAAATAGCCGGGCAACAGTTCAAGATTGAAAAAGACCGCAGAGTCTATGTTCAACGCCTTCAGGCTGAAGAAGGATCCCAGGTCAAGTTCGACCGTGTATTATTGATTGACAACGACGGTTCTGTAAAAGTTGGTACCCCCACCGTTGACGGTGCTTCCGTTACCGCTACCGTTCTCAAACACCTCAAGGGTGACAAAGTTCTTGTTTTCAAGAAGAAAAGAAGAAAAGGTTATCAGAAACTGAACGGACACCGCCAGTTCCTGACCTCCATCAAAATTGATGACATCGCTTTATAATTGATTATTAACGAAAAAAAACTATAAGTTATGGCACATAAAAAAGGTGTCGGTAGTTCACAGAACGGCCGCGAATCACATAGCAAGAGATTAGGTTTGAAAATTTTTGGCGGTCAATTCGCCAAAGCCGGTAACATCATCGTACGCCAAAGAGGTACGGTTCACAACCCTGGCCAAAATGTGGGTATGGGTAAAGACCACACCTTGTTCGCATTGGTTGACGGTATCGTTAGCTTCAAGAAAACCTACAAGGATAGATCATACGTGTCTGTAACCCCTGTTCAGGAGTAACAGAACTCTATGATATTTTGTTCATAATGTTTGATTTTAAAAAAAGCCGCTTTTCAGCGGCTTTTTTTATTTTCCACATATTCGCGGAATGCCTATGACAAACGCTCCACGGCATTTTTGATACGACGGCAGGCCTCTTTCAGCTTGTCTTCCGAAGTGGCATACGACAAACGGATGCAGTCGTCATCACCGAAGGCGCTGCCTTGCACGGTGGAAACGCTGGCATCGAGGAGGATGTAGAACGCCAAATCCTTGGAGTTCTCAATTACGGTCTTTCCATATTGTTTGGCGAACTCGGAGTCGGCAGGCACATGTTTGCCATAAAGGGATTTCACCTTCGGGAAGAAGTAGAAAGCGCCTTGCGGCATACGCACTTCAAAACCGGGGATCTCGTTCAGCAGACCGAAAACCAAGTCTCTTCTCTGTTTGAAGGTATTGCGCATATTGATAATGTCTTCCGATGTTTTGGGATCCATCTCCATGGCGCGCAAGGCGGCGCGTTGTGAGATGGAACCAGTGGCGGAAGTGATTTGGCCCTGCATCTTTCCGCATGCCTTAGCCACCTCCACCGGAGCACCGATGAAACCGATACGCCAGCCGGTCATGGCAAAACCTTTGGCCACTCCGTTGACGGTAACCACCTGGTCTTTAATGAAATCAAACTGGGCAATGCTTTCGTGTCCGCCCACAAAGTTGATATGCTCGTAAATCTCATCCGACATAATCATCATCTGCGGGTGCTTTGCCACCACTTCAGCAAGGGCGCGGAGTTCCTCTTTCGTATAAACCATACCCGTCGGGTTGGAAGGGCTGCTGAACATCATCAGTTTGGTATTGGGCGTGATGGCGGCCTCGAGTTGCTCCGGAGTGATTTTGAAATCGTTCTCCAACTTGGCCGGCACATACACGCACTTGCCCTCTGCCATCTCGGCAATGGCACGATAGGAAACCCAATACGGAGTAGGAATAATGACCTCATCGCCCGGGTTTACCAAAGCCATAACCACTTGATAGATGGATTGTTTGCCTCCTGTAGATACCACAATCTGATTGGGGGCGTAATCCAGGTTGTTGTCTCTCTTGAACTTAGCGCTAATCGCCTTCAGCAAATCCGCATAACCCGGCACTGGAGGATAGTGGGTGAAGTTGTCGTCAATCGCCTGTTTGGCATACTCTTTCACTGTTTCCGGTGTGTTGAAATCGGGTTCACCGATGCTCAAGCTGATCACATCTTTTCCTTTTTCCTTCAGTTCGCGCGCCAATGCGGTCATGGCCAGCGTTTCAGATGCGGCCATCGTGGTTACTCTTTTCGAAAGTCTTTCCATATAAATTAGGTGTTTTTTGATATTTCCAAATCGGGTTGCAAAGGTACGAAATTTAGTGAATCGTGAAGAGCGTTCAGGTATTATAAAAAGAGACTTCCCAATTGGAAAGTCTCTTAAGGGACAATCGAACAAATGGCCAACAACGATCGGCTATTTCTTCACTATGCGTTTGGTTATCACTCCCCTATCCGTACAGATACGGGTGAAATAAACGCCGGAGGCAAGACCGGAAGCGTCAACCATGGCCGCATGGTCATTCACTTCCAAGGAAATCAGCAATTTACCGTAAACATCATACACTTCCACACTTTGAATGCTGATTTCCGCATTCTGGATTCTGAACTCTCCGGTGGTCGGGTTAGGATAAATGGTCGTCTGGCCCAACTCATAGTTTTCAACACCCACAGTGGCGGTTGTGAAGGTAATGGTGTTGGACGGTTCACTGAACAACCCGTTGGTGCAATGGGCCACCACCTGAGCCATATAGGAGGCACCGGATTCCAAACCCTGTAACTCGTACGGGTGGGTGTTCGCCATTTGCATATTCCAGATCTCCTCGTTCACCTTACGGTAGTTGATGGTCCATTCGTTAGCAGTACCGGCGCTTTGGGTCCAATCCAATGTGGCACTCACATTCGTTGTGTCCACCAAATGCAGATTGGTGGGTTCCGGGCACAGGTCATTCATGGTGGTGAACGAAGCGCTGGAAGTCCAGCCGCTCTCACCTGCCCCGCAAACCGCCTGCACCTGCACCTGATAGGCTGTATTGGATTGCAGATTGGTCAGGAAATACGACGGGGAGGACAGATTGGACACCAATGTCCAAGTGGTGGCCGACGCCTCCTTGTATTGCAAATTCCAATGGCTCTCCAATCCTACCGGGGTCCACGACAGCGTTGCAGAATTGGCCCCAACATTGCTGACTGTAAGACTTTCAGGCACCGAACAAGGTAGATAATCCAGCACAATATCGTCAATATAACCTGCAATATAAGAGTATGCCGGTTTGGAATGGAAAATGACGATTCGATTACCGTTTCCTGCATAGGACCTGAAACTTACCGTATAAGTGTTATAAGCCAAACCCGTCACATCCAGGGTGTCCACAGGAACAAAGGTGTTGTAATCATTCCCTTCCATCACACCGACAATCGGAGTGAAGGGGTATGTGCCGTTTTGCTTGCGCGCGCCGAAAGACAGTTGCAGCGAGTTCATAGGAATTGTTGCCACATCAATAATCGGCAGAATGGCGTATTGGTCGCTATAGGAAGCGGATGAGGAAGCGTAGAAACGCAGTGAATAGGGTTGGCTTTGCGCGTAGGAGGTGTTGTAACACACAATCGGATAATAGGACATTGAAGCACCCAGATCCACATGATTCCAACAATCAGGCAAATTATTGTCTTCAAAAGTATTAATAGTGTGTGTATAACCACTGAAATCCTCCGTGAAAGGCAAAGATGTAATAGGCAGGCACTCCGTAACCACATACACGGGAACACTCCATACGGATGATTCCGTAGGACTGCAATTGGATTTTATCTCAATCTTGTATGGTGTGTTCGGCGAAAGGTTGGTTAGTGAATATGACGAGGTGTTGGTCACCACGACCGTATTCGAAGGGCCTCCAACTGTATCTACAGAATATTTCAATATCCATTCTGTTTCTGAACCCAGCGGGGTCCAAGACAGGTCCATACTGGTAGCCGTGAGGTTTGATACGGTAACATCCTGCACCGGCAAACACATCGGAGCGGAAGAAAGAACCAGATCATCGACACTTCCAGCGTTATGATTGATGGTTATAACTTTGGGGGCTTTCAAGGCCACATAAGAACCGTTGCCGACATAATTCCTGAAATATGTCGTATAAGAGGAGATGGTATCACTCATTACCAAAACGCTATCCACCGTAACAAAAGTACTCATATCGTATGGGTCTGACATCACGCCGACCAACAGGTTGAAGGAAGCATAGGAAGTTGTGTATTTCCGTGCCATAAAACTGAGTTTGAGTGTGTTAATAGGATAAAGATTTGTGTCCACACTCGGAAGTATCGCATACTGATCGCTGTATGGGTTGGAGGTATGCACATAGAAACGGAGACTGTTATCTCCTGATGAGGCATACGATGAGGAACTATATACGACAGGATAACCGCTGAAAGTGGTTCCGGTATTCAGATAGTGCCAACAAAGCGGCAGGTTGTTTTCGGAAGTGGATGTGGTTCCTGTCTGACTCTCAAAATCTGTGGTAAATGGCAACTGGTTGATCGGGGAACATTCTGTTCTGAACAATTCCACAGCCGTCCAGTTAGAGACATCACCCTGTCCACAGTCGGCACGAACCCTCACCTCATACGCTGTATTTGGAGAAAGGGCGGTAATTATCGTGGAAGGCGCGTTACTGACTGGCAACACCAACCATGAGGTGTCCGGATTTCCCCACAACCTGTATTGCACATCCCATGCGTTTTCCGTACCATTCGGATCCCAAGACACTTCCGCCGAGGTGGATGTGATATGGCTTATGCTCATATGACGGACAGGCATACAGGTAGGCATGGCCCTTACCACAATATTGTCCACATAACCGGTGTTATAATAAGCGGTATTGGGGAACTTGATGGCTTTAAAAGCTATGCGATTTCCCGTTCCGGTATAATTATTGAAATACATATAGAATGTCTCATAATTCGGGTTTCTCAGATTTAATGTATCAATGGCTGTGAATGTGGCAATATCCAACGGATCACTCATCACACCGACAACCAGGTTAAACGGGTAATAGGAAGTGGCTCTTGCATCAAATTGCAGTTCCAGATTTGTCAACGGGGTAACCGAATGGTCCAATTCCGGCAGTATGGCATACTGGTCGGAATAGGAGTTGGAAGTGGCCGTGTAGAAATACAAGCTGTTCAAGCCGCTGGCCGCATAAGTGGCGTTTTTATACACCAATGGACACCCACTGTAATATGAACCTGTATTGTAATACTGCCAGCAAGTGGGAAGATTGTTCACCGTTTCACTTGTTGTGCCCTCCACTGAATCAAAGTCCTCCTGATAAGGCAACGGAAGAGCTTCGCACATGGTTGTGAAAGAGGTCAGCACATATCCGCTATATCCTAAATTGTTCGGGCAGATGCCGCGCAAATACACATCATAGGTGGAAGCGGCACTCAATCCGGTAACATTGAAAAATGTGTCCGTTTGGACAATTTGCGGAGCCGTTCCATCCAGCGTGCTGCCGGTGGGCACTATCGTGATTTCCCATTGGGTTTCGTCTTCACCCGGGAACCACCTAACCGTGGCCGTTGTGGTTGTAATATTGGTAACCGTAACAGGATTAGGATTATAACAATTGGAAATCGGTTCAATCCACACATCATCCAAATAACCCATATTCGTGCCTTTGAAGGCGATAAAGTGTCCGTTGCCGGTATATCCCGCAAGGGAAACCACATGGGGTTCAAACTGATTGGAGACATGACAATGTATGGTATCCATAGGGACGAAACTGCTCAGATTTTCAGGATCATCCATCACACCCACTTCAAGATAGTTGGAGGGAGTGGAAGACTCGTAATACAGGGAAACCTGTAAAGAGTTTATGCTGATGCTGTGGTCAAACTCATTCGTAACCGCCAGACTATATGTGTTTCCTTGCGAATAGAAATACAAACTGGAGGGAGCGGAATTGTAGTAAACCGTATAAAGATAGGGATACTCATTGGGACTATATGAGCCGGGTCTGTACCAGCAATTCGGGAAGAACGCGGATCCGTTCACGCCGCCATAAGAATCAAAATTCTCCAGATAAGGCAAGGATGTGATCATCCCGCAATTGGTGATGAAACTGCATTTCATAAACTGGCTGGGAGTAGGATCGCCGCAATTGGCTGCCACAAAGAAATCATATTCCGTATTCGGCTGGAGGTTGTTCAACACAATACTACTCTGGTTCACTGTCTGCCAAGAGGATGTCTGCGGGTCGGTAACCCCTTTAGGACCGTACACATATACCCACGACTGCTCGTCCTGACCGGGTGTCCAGCTGAGTTCAGCGCTTGTTGTTTGGACTAGTCCCACTTGAAGATCGGTAATGTGTCTGCAAGAAGGGATGTAATCAATCGTGATGTCATCGAGGTAGATATAGGAGGCGAGCCATTGCTGGGTCCTGAATGCCACATAACGGCCTTGACCTCTATATCCGGAAGTGAACACTTCACCCAAATCCCATTTCTGGTTGTTTTGGGTGGAGATTTCCGCCGGAGAGAATATTCCCAATCTGGTGAATGTGGAAATGTCATCCGGATCCTCCATGATACCCACTTCAATATTGTAGGTCTCAGCGGTTTTAAGAGCGCGGAATTGTATCAGCAGACTGTCCATCCGCACCGCCTCATTCATCCGCGGGAGAGCCAGATAGGAATAATTCGAAGCGGAACCGTAAAAATAGAGGGAGTAGTTTCCTTCATACACATACGAGCCGTTCGGGTAGGGATACGCGGTTTGCGTATTGGTGGTAAAACGTGTCAAACAGCCATCCACCGTATGCGTGGCTCCTGAACCTGTTGCCGATTCAAAACCTTGTGTGTAAGGAAGCGTTACGGCTTGGCACGGCGTGTGCGCGCGTACCTGCACCCATTCACTGCTGTCGGAAGTGGAGCAAATCGCACAAACACGGATATCATAATTCACATTTTCATTCAGGTTTGTCAAGGTGTAACTGGTGGTGTACACTTGGCCCAATGAGTTCCAGAACATTTCCTGGTCAGACTTGTATTCCACCGCCCACGCGGTTTCCGTATAACCGGGAACCCATGACAACTTGATGGAATGCTCGGCAAGGGAATCCACCCATACTCTTGGGGCCACACAATATCCTGATGAGGTACATGGGGACCCGAAAATCACATTGTTCCGGCTCGTGGTGCGTGAACTGCTGAAATTTCCGGTTTCCGGATTGGACGGATTGATATCGGCGGTATTGAAATAATACAATGCCTTATAGTCAGGTGTTGTATTGTGGGAAAAGAACGTGTAAGACGAACTGTTGTAATTGTTGGAATTGTCATCCACAACCAAAACCAGATTATCAACACCATTGTATTGGAATGGATTGGTAAATGTGAATGTGTTCCAACCCTGCACGCAATTCAAATTGCCCGAATATACCAATTGCAAATTGGCACTTGAAATATAATCCTCAACAGAACTGTTGAATGTGGATTTATTGGTATGGGCAAGATAGATATCGACATTGTTTTTGGCGGTCAACGGCGTGGTGAAAGCGTAATAGAATGACACGCTGTTGATGGTGGAAGCTCCATTCAGTTCAGAAGCGTCAAAAATCTGCTGGGAATATGAATATTTGTTCTGATTATTTACCGGCATGGTGGCAATTTCCGTCACACCGCTGTCAAAGACAGCATCACCACCCGCCAGACACTTGGTTTTGAATGTCATCGTGGCTGGGGAAGCGCTGCCTATCGAACAACTGGAACTGACACGGACATCATACATCGTATTAGGGGTAAGGCCTGACAACCGGTATGATGTGCCATTTGCCACTACAGGATTGGACCAGTTTGAAGTGCCCGCCTCCGCATAATCCAACACATAACTTTCAGCGCCAAAGAATGCGGGATCCCATGTGATCAGCACGGAAGCTGGTGAAAGCTCCCTGTATGAGAGATTGCGTGGTGCCGAGCAGTTCACCACCTCATCCACCACAACATCATCTATATAGGTGCCACTGGTTGTTCCCTTCGGCACACGGAACACCAGATAAACAGGCGTATTATAAGGTCCGGGAATCTCTACAAAACGTTCATACCATGTGAACAAATCCGGAAGATCCGAACCGTAAATATCGTCCAATAACACAAACGCATCCGCCGAGTCGGGATTCGTGCTGACACCCACCTGCAGTCTTCCTGAAGTGGCGTTGTCCTTGAACAAGTTGTATTTCATAAACACGCCATTGTTGGAATACGCGGACAGGTCTAACGGTTGCGATACCGCCATAGAATAATAGGTGCTTGTGCTGTACATGTAGAGCGAACCGACCCCGCTTGAATGCTGAGCACTCGAAATGTAAGGATAGGGTGCGGTGTTGTCGGTAACACGGTCCCAACAGGTCACCATCGGACCAGGTGAGGTGGCCGTGGAGGAGGTCGCCGTCCCATCCGAATCGAATGACATCGTATAAGGAAGCGTGGAGATGGTTTCGCAGCGGGTCTTGAATGTGGCCACAGAAGACCATTGGCTGAAGTCGTTCAAATCACATAGCGAACGAACATACACATCATATTCTGTGTCTGCCTGCAACTGATCTACCGTGAACGGATGGGTATAGGCGTAAAGCGGAGTTCCGCTGGAGGGGGCGTTGCCCGCAGGCACCACCACCACTTCCCATACCAACTCATTGTTATATGCCTCCCAATCCACTGTCACATCATGACTGCCCGTACGGGTGGCTGTCACGAAACCGGGTTTGATACAGGAAGGGATCTGGGAAATGATAATATCATCTATATATCCCACATTATAACACTGGTTACACACAGGTTTGACATTTTTAAGCGCGATGTGACGGCCGGTTCCTGTGTACTGGTCAAACATGTAAAGAAAATGCTTGTAGGTGTTTGGCTCATTTTCGCCTATATACATTGTGTCCAATGCGGTAAAGGTGCTCTCGTCGGCAGGATTGCTCATAATACCAACCACAATCAGGAACGGATAGGATGTTCTCTTGGCCGAAAACTCCAACATCAGCGAATTCATGGGTATGGATGAGGAAATTCGGGGCGAAATGGCATACTCGTCGGTATAAGCATTCGTCCAAGCGTTGTAATAATACAGGGCATTCAATCCGCTCTGTGCGTTGCCACTGGAGTTGTATGCTAACGGACAGCCCTTATATGAGGTTCCGTTATTGATATAACTCCAGCAAAATTGCGCCAGATTATTCGTCGAGGTGCTTTGGGAGGTGCTGACAGGATAATAGTCAAAATTCTGCACATAGGGGAATACATTGATGGAACCGCAGTCCATCGCCACATCCACTTTGGCGCTAAACACACTGGTGTCACCAATCTCGCAAATGGATCTCACATAGAAGGAGTAGTACCCGCTGGGCGACAACCCACTGATGGTGGCAGTGGTATTCATCGCCTGAACCCTGGTTCCCGTTCCCAAGGCAAAACCGGTCGGTCCATACTCAACCTCCCATTCTTGCGCGCCGCCCATCTCAGTCCACGCCAGTGTCACCGAGTTGGATGTTGAACTCGAAACCGTGAGATACATCGGTTTGGGGCAAGTGGGGATTTCGGAAACTATAATATTGTCCAGATAACCATAATTGCTGGCTACGGTTCGCGGTGCCATCAGGGCGATATATGAACCGCTTCCAGTATATTGGTCTAAAAAGGCAATGTGCGGCTGGTAGGTAGTGGTGGTGTTCGTGAATGTGTCCAACGGTTGGAAAGTGGAGAGGTCGTAATAATTGTCCATAACACCCACTACGATGGTGAAATTGTTGTTTGCCATATTCGCGCGCCCTTCAAACTCTACCTGTAAGGAGTTTATGGGATAGGTGTTGATATCTATCGGTGGCAAGATGGCCACCTGATAACCGTAATCGGTGGATGCTGTTGTGGTATAGAAGCGCAGACTGTTCCGTCCGCTGGCCGCGTAGGTGGTGCTGTTGTACATGATCGGATAGCCGGCAAAGGAGGATGCCGTGCCGCTCAGATTATGCCAACATGTTGGAAGATTGTTGACCGCTCCGGAAGTACTGCCAGTATAACGGTCAAAATTCTCCTCAAACGGCAACTCGAAAATGAAACAGGTGTCATCGTCCATCGTGACAGAGGCACTGATCGGAGCTGACTCGCAGTTATTGGCGTAAACCGCTGTCACATCATACTGGTAAACGCCATTGATTCCCAAAGAGTCCACAAAGGTGCGGTTGGCAATGGGCGCGGGGGTTATCGAAACCTGATTCCTGTAAATCTTGTATCCTTGAATAAGATTTGTGCTGGATGTCACTTCAAGTCCTATAACAAAATTATACTCATTTCCGCTTGAAACACTTAACGGGTCCCAAGCGGTATGATTCTCGTTCCCCAATAAATTCTGGTTGTGTTGGAAATCATTGTCCGCCAGGGTCAAATAAATGGGATAACCATATATGGAGGTGATGTGGATTCCCACCCACAATTCCTGTGTGGAGTCAACGGTTATCGGGGTGTTCAAGGGCACCGTATTGATAGAACCAGCCACCAAAGTGGAGGTTACGGGCTGGTTGTAAATCTCCGTACCCGAATTGAATGTATAGTCAATAGGACTCATGCCTCCACCCTGCCAAATCACAATGGAATAACTGGCATACGAGGTGGAAACGCCTGGCGCAAAGCTCACTGCCGTAATCTTCTGCCCATGCATGGGGGCCAAATCACTGGGCAAAAAACGCACGGTGGGCACCATCGTCGCCGCCTCCCCTCCGTTCAATCCGAAACTGGACGACAATACCATAGGATTGGAAAGCGACAGCGTTTGGCTCATGGAATCGGCGGCTAAAGTCCAATCCAAGGTAACATTACGATAGTCGGGAACATGTGCCCTGGCTCTTAAATTCGTGGGACCAACACACGGCGTTTGGGCTGTTGATGCCATTACGCCTAAGAAAAAAGCCATAAAAAACAACACAATCTTTTTCATAACATTTGTATTATATGGGATTATTAATTATCAAAATCACACAGAAAAAACAGACCCGACAAAAAGCACAACAAAGATATATAATTTTTTCAACACAAACAAAAAAAGGGAGCGGTATTTCGCTCCCTTTCGTTAAAAAAATGATAGTTTTTATTTCTTCACAATCCGTCTGTTAACCAGACCTTTGTCTGTGTTGATGCGGATGAAGTACACACCTGAAGCATAGTTGGAGGCATCAACCGTTACCGTGTTGTCGTTCACCTCAACACTATACATCAATTTGCCATACACATCAAACACCTCCACACTTTGAATTCTGACTTCTGTATTCTGAATTCTGAACTGGCCGGTGGTCGGGTTCGGATATACTTCCGTATGCTCCAACTCGTAATGTTCCACACCAACCGTTGAGGTGGTGAATGTGATGGATTCTGACGGGTCGCTGGTGACTCCGTTCGTACAATGGGCAGTCACTTGCGCCACATAAGTTTCCCCGGATTCCAAGTTCACAAGTTCGTATGGATGTGTGTTTGTCGTTACAGATGACCAAATATCCTCTCCTGACTTTTTATAGTAAACTGTCCATTCGTTGGTCACTCCAGAAGACTGGTTCCAATCCAAGGTGGCGGTTGTCATCGTCGTATCCACCAAATGCAAGTTTGTTGGTGCCGCACATTGGTCGTCCATGGTCGTGAACGAAACCGAAGCAGACCAGTCGCTCTCTTCTGTGCCGCAGTTGGCTTGCACCTGCACCTGATATTGCGTGTTCGGCTGTAGGTTCGTCAACGTGTAAGACGGCGTGGTCAGGTTGGAAACCAATGTCCAACTGGAGGCAGAAGCTGTCTTATACTGCAAATTCCAACGGTTTTCAATGCCTGTGGGCGTCCAGCTTAAGTTGGCCGTAGTCATCGTGACATTGTTCACCGTCAAACTGTCAGGAACTGAACAAGGAATGACATCCACTTCAACATTATCGATACTCACATAATAATTGTTAGCAGTTCCTCCAGTGTATTTGAACGCAATGAAAGCGTTTGTCACCGAAGCAGGAACCTCATTGTACAATTGGATTACCGGAGTGAGCGAGCTGATTTTAGGGCATGAATACAGTTCAACAAAAGTACCGCCGTCAGAGGGATCCGTCATGTATCCTACGGAAAGCGTTCCATTGGATGCGGTAGTGCTTTCATTTCTGTAAGTAAAGGATATTTGCAAAGACTGAATATCCTCGGCGAAAGGAGGCAGCACCGCGTAAGCAGGTGTTGAGCTGGAGGATTTGAAGAACAAACACTTGCCTGAAACCGCATAAGCGCTATACGAAGTAAGGAACACCTGAGGATAGGTGGAGGTCGTAGCACTCATGTTCAGGAAATTCCAGCAGTCGGGCAACACGTGGTTGGGATATCCCGACGGTGCCGTGGCCGCGGTGGCCGAAGAGGTGTAGTTGTCAAAGTTCTCCGTGTAAGGAAGGGTTGCAATGGCTGAACAGATTGTGGTGAATGCGACAGGACTTGAGTAAACCGAAGTCTCGCCGAAATCGCAGTCGGCCATCACTTGCACCTCATAAGGGGTGTTCGGCATAAGATTGGTCAGTTGGTACGAAGGCACGTTGTTCACCAATACCGAATCGTAGGTTGCGCCGGCAGTGTCTGCCTTGTACTTGACATACCAGGTGATTTCAGACCCGATGGGAGTCCATGAGATATCCGCACTGTTCTCCGAAACGTTGGTGACGGTTACATCCTGCACGGGCGGGCAGTTCGGCATCACACTCAAGGAGAGGTTGTCCACCGAACCTGAATTAAAGGTGACACTTGTTTGTGCAGCATGCAAACCTACTAACGCAATATAGGTGCCATTGCCTGTATAACTGTTGAAATAGGTTGTATGGTGTTCTGCCGTTGTTTCGGGCACAACCACTGTATCCACACCCACAAATGTGCTTTCATCGTTCGGATCGGTCATCACACCCACAACCATCGTAAAGGTAGCGTATGTGGTGCTGTACTTTTTAATGTCAAACTCCAGTTGTAATGTATTGACTGGTTGGAGCACAGCGTCAACCGCGGGCAGGATGGCATACTGGTCGCTATATGCGGAAGATGTCCCACTGTAGAAACGCAAACTGTTGGTTCCGCTCACGGCGTACGTGGAGCTGTTATAGATAACAGGATAACCTGTATAAGTAGTGCCTCTGTTGATATAGTGCCAGCAATCCGGCAAATTGTTTGCCGTGCTGCTCGTAGTACCGGTGTAACTGTCGAAATTGGTGGAGTATGGCAAAGAGGTTATCGGTAAACATTCGGTGGTGAACACTTTCACGTTTGACCAATCCGAGGACTCGCCGCCGCTACAATTGGCCTGTACTCTGACTTCGTAGGTATGGTTAGCATCCAGATTGGTCAATGTGGTTTGCGGCATACCGCTGACTGGCAGTTCCAGCCAAGTGCTGTCGGTGCCACTCTGCTCGCGATATTGCAACGTCCATTGATACTCGCTGCCATTGGGGGTCCACAACACATCGGCAGTTGTAGCCGTGATATTCTCGAATCTGAGCCTCTTCACCGACATACAAGACGGGGCAAGCGACACTTCAAGATTGTCAACCTGAGCTTCATTATAACGGTCCAACTTGGGGGCCATAATGGCGATGTAGTTGCCGCTTCCAGTGTAATGGTTGAAATAGAGGGCGAAATGCTCATAGGTAGTGGAACTTGCTTCTATCGTGTCTATGGCATCAAAGGTGGTGGCATCCATCGGGTCGCTCATCACACCCACCACCAGAATGGCTGGATAAGACGCCGAGTATTTGCGGGCATCAAACAACAACTGGAGGCCAGTAAGCGGGTACATAGTGTTGTCGAACTGCGGCAGGATGGCATATTGGTCGGAATATGCTGTCGTGGAATAGGTGTAGAAACGCAAACTGTTGGTTCCGCTCTGGGCGTAGGTGCTGCTGCTGTATATATTCGGCAAACCGGCGTAGGAGGTGCCGGTGTTAATATAGTTCCAGCAAGTCGGCAGATTGTTGGTTGCTGTGGCTGTGGTGCCTGTGTGAGAATCAAAATTCTCAAGGAACGGAATCGTAGTAAACGGATTACACTGGGTGGTGATGGAACCCGTCAAATAACTGCTATGGCCTCCGCCAGGGCATACGGCGCGCAGATACACATCATACTTGGATGCCGCGTTGAGGCTGGTCACTTGTAGTGTGGGGGTGTTGGTCACTGGATATGGGGGTTGCCCGATAATTCCCGTCCCTTCCGGAACGATATAAACCTCCCAGGCTGTCTCACTATCGCCTTCAGTCCAAGTAAGCGTAGCCTCTGTAGTGGTTACATTGGAAATAACCAAATCAGTCGGGCTGTCGCAGTTGGGTATCTCCTCTATCCAAAGGTCATCGAAATAGAGCGTGCCTATACCTTTAAATGCAATGTAACGGCCCTGTCCGGTATAGCTGGACAAAGGAATGGAAAATTCTTCCCAAGTACTGGTTGCCGTATTCTGAGCCGTGTCTATTGCTGTGAAGGTGTTAGGATTCTCGGGATCGGTCAGCACGCCCACCACCATGTAATAGGACAGGGATGAGGTACGGAGCTGGAACCTCGCCTGCAATGTGTTGATGCTGATACTGGGATCGAGTTCGTTGACAACGGCCATGCTCCAGGTAGCCGGGGTGGAAGAAGTGAGGGAATAGAAATACAAGGATTGCGGAGTGGATGTTGAATAGGTGGTGTAAAGATACGGATATTCCGTTGTGGTGCTCTGGGTGTTGTGTCTGTACCAGCAGTTCGGGTAATAAGCCGCGCCACTGACACCGCCAAACTCATCAAAACTCTCGTAATAGGGAATTGAGGAAATGGGATCGCAGGTAGTGTGGAACCGGATACTCATAAACAGGCTCGGTTCGGGTTCGTTACAATCGGCTGCTACATAGACTTCGTATTCCGTGTTCTCTTCCAAGCCGGTAAGGGTCAACGGATTTGAGGTGGTGGTAAGATAGGTGGCCGTTCCCAAATCCACGGAATCCTTCTTTCCATAAACATAATACCAGGCTTGCTCATCCTGTCCGGGGGTCCAGGAAATCTCAGCGGTGTTGGTTGTGACATTGTTCACTTCCAAATCCGTGACATGCAAACATGAGGGGATGTAATCCACCACGATGTCATCCAAATACATGTATGATGTGGCCGCTTGCGGAATTCTAAAGGCCACATAACGTCCGGTTCCCGTATAGGTGTTGGTCAGGCAATCTCCCATCTCCCAATTCGGATTGGAAGTGGTGGAGGTCATGGAAGGCGAGAAGGAGGCAATGCTGGTGAAGGTGGTGACATCTTCAGGATCTTCCATAATGCCCACTTCTATATAATAGGCAGCCGAGGTCTTTAGGGCTTTGAACTGGATCATCAGGCTGTCCATCGGGATGCTTTCTGCCATACGCGGCAAAGCCAAGCAGGAATAGGATGCAGTGCTGCCGTAGAAATACAGGGAATACAAGCCGCTTGCCGCATACGTGCTTGACGGATACGGCCAAGCGGTGGTGGAGTTGGTTTTGCGGGTCAAACAGGGATCCACCGTATAAGCTGCACCGGAGCCTGAAGCGGACTCGAATCCTTGCGTATAGGGCAAAACCGTTATGTCTTCACAGGGAGTGAATGCCGACACGGTTGACCACTCACTGCTGTCAACGGAAGAACAGAGGGCACACACACGGAATTGATAGCCACTGCCTGAATTCAAGTTGCTGAATGTGTATGTATTGGTATAAACGGTGCCTTCAGAAGTCCATACCGTGTCGCCGTCAGCCTTGTACTCAACCACCCAGCTGCTCTCAGTGTTACCAGCAGCCCAGTTGACGATTATTTCAGCACTGCTAACGGAAGACACATAGACATTAGGCTTTACACAAACCCACACACTGTCGCAATCCGCACCGAAGATGACATTATTGCGGGAAGCGGTTGAGCTTCCATTTGTCGTTGTAGGCACACTTGTGATACTATAGGCAGTAGCATCGTTGTATGTGTATTTGGCAGCTCCCGTACCTGATGGGGCCGTATGCACTCGCCAGCTGTTGCCGCTAGTATAACTATCATTGGCATCAATCACAATAACGGCAAGGTTGTCGGTACCATTATACACAAACGGTGTGGTGAAATTGAATGTGTTCCAAGAATTTGCCACCAATGTCTGCGGACCGGAATACACCAACTGTGCGGTTGCTGCGGGCAGCCAATCGGATGAAGTGGTAGCGGTAGTATGCATCAAGTAAATGGAGAAATGACGCTGTTGCGACAAGTTGACCAAATAAAAAGAGAGAGATTTGAATGTGTTGGCTCCACCTAACTCACTGGCCGTATATATCTGCTGGGTATAGCCATGCTTGTATAGACTATATGAAGGCAGATATACATTGGTGGTGGTGCCATCTCCAACAGCGACCTCACCTCCAATCAAGCATTTGGTCTTGAATGTTGCTGACACCGTATCCGAGGAAGCCGTAGAACAGTCGGAATATACACGCACTTCGTATAATGTGGTGGGCGTGAGACCCGAAAGCATGTAGAAAGTACCCGTTGTTGTCTCGGGTGACGACCAGTTGTCCATGCCCAATTCAGAATATTGCACTGTATAAACAGGCGTTCCGAAGAGCGCATTCTCCCAGGTAACCATGGCGGATGTGCCCTGTATTTGACCGACAGAGAGGTTTCTGGGCTCGGAGCACGTAGGTATTGCATCCAACACCACATCGTCAAGATAAACACCTGTAGTAAGTTCATCAGGAGATCTGAAAGCCAGATATATCGGGGTGTTGTACTGCTCTGTAAGGTTTATTGTAAACTCTTCCCAATCGGAAGTGGTGGGGAGGTCTGATGAATAGATGTTCTTCAGCAACACGAAAGTTTCTATGGAGTCGGGATTTGTCATTACACCTACCTGCAGGCGCCCGTAGGAGGCCGAAGTCTTCTTCAACTTGAAAGTCAAATAGAGACTGTTTGCCGGGTAGCTGGAAATGTCGAGCTGTTGTGAAACGCCCATGGAATAATAGGCGGTTGTACTATAGAGGTAAAGGGCACCTACGCCAATATGTTGCGTGCTGGAAATGTAAGGATAGGGTGCGGTATTGTTCGTTATACGAGACCAGCAGGTCGGCATGGGGCCTGGGGAGGTGGCCGACGTGGATGTAGTCGTCCCGTATGTGTCAAAATGCTCCTCATATGGAATGTCGGAAGTCATTGCGCAACGGGTCTTGAAAGAGACCGGTCCTGTCCAATTGCTGAAGTCGTTGCCGCCGCAGTAGGCGCGCACATACACATCATATTCCGTTTCAGGGGTGAGCATATTGACCGTATATGGATGTTCCGTTGCAATAACCGCCAAACTGCTTTCCGGCGCACTTCCTGCGGGAACCACCGCAACCTCCCAGGATGTCTCGCTACCGTATGGCTGCCAGTTCACGGTGACTTTTTCACTGGAGTAACTGGTCACAGTCAAGTCCATCGGGCGCATACATGTGGGTATGTACGACAGGACAATGTCGTCAATGGTACCGACATTATAACCCGTGGTAGATGCGGGTTTGACACCCTTGAACGCTATATAACGCCCGTTGCCAGTATAATGATTGAACAAAGTGACATAGTCTCTGAATATAAGACTCTCGGTATGGGGGACCAGCAAAGTATCGACCGGCACAAATGTATTGATATCGGAAGAGTCGCTCATTACACCTATAATCACATAGAAAGTGTAGGTAGATGTCTGAGAGTAAGGTCTTGCCTTGTATTCCATCATCAAGGAACTGACGGGGATGCTGGGATCCAAGGCGGGCATCACGGCGTATTGGTCGCTGTATGCCGTGGATCCGTACATATAGAAGCGAAGAGCGTTCAATCCGCTGTTGGCGCATGTGGAGGAGTTATAAACATTGGGGTAATTGCTGTATGATGTTCCGGTATTGAGGTTGCTCCAGCAGAAATTGAACAGGTTGCTCACGCCCGATGTGGAAGTGGAACCCGCAAAAGCGTCAAAATTCTGTGTGTAGGGCAGTTCCGAGATGTTACCGCATTCTGTGCTTGTCGAATAGGGTCCACTGAAAAGGCTGGTGTCGCCATAGCCGCACACCGAACGCACATAAAAGTCGTAAAAATGGCTTGCCGAAAGGTTAGTCACCGTGGTTGTGTTCGAATATGCCTGCACTCGCGTGCCGGTGCCGAGGATAAAGCCCTCATTGCCATACTCGATTTCCCATTCCTGCGCAGAGCCTTGCTCATTCCAGGTAAGGGTAACAGAGTTCTGTGTGGCCACCGTGGAGGTTATGTCACGAGGTTTCGGACAGGAGGGTGTCTCATACAATTGCAAGTTGTCAATATACCCGTAATTGCTGACAAAATCGCGGGGAGCCACCAGGGCTATGTAGGCACCATTGCCTGTATAGTTGCTGAAGTTGATCAGAAAATTGCTATAACTTGTGCTGCTGGATGTAAATGTGTCGATAGGCACAAAGGTGGTCAGATCGTGATAGTTGTCCATGACACCCACCACCACGGTGAAATTGCTGGAAGTGGCATTAGCTCTTCCGTCAAACTCCAATGACAGAGTATTGATTGGATATGTCATCACATCCACGGGTGGCAATATGGCCACTTGATGCCCATAGTCGGTACTGGAGGTCGTAGTGTAGAAACGCAAGCTGTTGCTGCCGCTTTGCGAATAGGTGGTGGAGTTGTAAATAATGGGGTATCCAGCATACGTCGAATAGGTGCCGGCCAGATGATGCCAACATTCCGGGAGGTTGTTGGTGGTGCCGGATGTGGTTCCAGGATGTCTGTCAAAATTCTCCGTGAACGGAAGTTCGAAAATATAACAGGTGTCATCTTCCATTTCGATCGTTGCGGTTATAGGATCAGACTCACAGTTGTCTGCATAGATGGCAGTCACGTTGTACTGGAATGTTCCGTTGGAGGTTAGTGAATCCACAAAGGTGTTATTTAGCACCGGTGTGGGGGTCAGTAGTGTCTGGTTGCAATAGATATTGTATCCCTGCACAAGATTGGTGCTGTTCGACACTTCCAATGCTATGTCAAACACATATTCCGCACCAGAAGACACTGCCAAGGGTCTCCATCCCGTACCGTTAATGTTTCCGTACAGATTTTGGTTGTGATAGGTCCCATCGCTGTTTGATGCGTGTATGGGGTATCCGTACATGGTGTTGATAAGAATCGTCACCCAAAGTTCCTGCGTGGAATCAATGGTGAGAGGTGTGGTCAGAGGAATGGTGTTGATGGCACTGGTTGTAAGCGTGCTGGTAATCGGCTGGGTATAGATTATGGTTCCCGGGTTGAATGTGGTGTCCAATGGGTTCATGCTTCCGCCTTGCCATATCACTATGGTGAAGTCGGCATAGGAGGTGGACACACCCGGACAGAAAGACACTGCTGTAATTTTATGTCCGTTTACAGGAGCCAAATCGCTCGTCAGGAAACGTACCGTAGGTAGGGAGGTGGCGGCACCGCCCGAGGATCCGCCCCAACCAATTCTAGTTGACATGGCAAGAGCGCCAGGAAATGACACCCGTTGTTGGTTCGTATCCACCGCCGGAATCCAATTTAATGTCACATTCCGATAGTCCGGAACATGGGGTGTTGCGGTCAAATTCGTCGGTCCCACACAATTTTGGGCCCTTAACATGGCAATACTAAAAAGCATTGCTACAAAAAACAATAGACTTTTTCTCATAATATTTGTGCTTTTTTATTGATAGATAATACTTTACAATATTTTTATAAAATACGCCCCCAAAACTATAAAATTTTTTTCAAAACTCAATAAAAAAACGGAGACAAAATTTTTGCCTCCGTTTTATGTATATAAATACCTTTTGGATTATTTCTTCACGATGCGTTTTGTCACTAAACCCTCATCAGTATAAATACGGGTGAAATAAACACCGGAAGCATTTTCACTCAGATCAATGTTAACACTGTTATCATCAACCTTAATGTTCTTGATCAGCTTGCCATACACATCATACACTTCCACACTTTGAATTCTGAACTCTGTATTTTGAATTCTGAACTCTCCGGTGGTCGGGTTCGGATAGAGGAGGGTGGTAGCCATCACATAGCCGTTCACGCCATCCGGTTGGGTCACGAAGGTGACTGTAGATGACGGGGTGCTGGTTTGATCGCCGCAATTGGCCGTCACATACACATCGTAATTGGTCTGGGGCTCCAAGTTGGTGATGGAGTACGGATGTGTTGTGGTTGTGACCGTGGTCCAGCTGTTTGCGGAGCTCTTCTTGTAGCTGATGGTCCAGTTGTCAGGCGTACCCTCTTGTGCCCAATCCACATTCGCACTTGTTGTTGTAACATCGCTGACCGTCACATTGGTCGGAGCATTGCAAGGTTCAGGAGTAGATCCGCTTACGCAGTTTACTTGAATCTCAAAGCCACTATAAGTAGTGGTAGCGTCAGAGTGGAAATAGAGTGTCAGCGGACCAGTAGTAGAAGTAATATTGGTCAAGGTGTCTCCATTATGGCTGTCAAACAGGATAGTACCTGTATTGTCGCTACCGTCAAAAATCTGGAGATAATCCCATCTTGAAGAAGATCCTGTCTCGATGTTATATGTTCCGTTAAGTTGCACGAACAAGCCCGCTTGATCCGGATTCACAACAACCGTAACATCGCAATTGTTAGAGTAATTGCCGTTCACACCTCCGTCATCATAGATGACTCCACCACACATGGAAACGGTGTGTGAGCCAGAAGTCGGCATATTATAGGAACCCGGGGTTGCTGAAACGGGACCTGTCCAAGCACTCTCATCACCACCGCCACAGTTGGCACGCACATAGAAGTCATATACCGTGCCTGATGTCAATCCCGTAACCGTAAATGGATTGGTGGTGACAGGAATCGTTGTTCCTGTACCTGGCGTGAATCCTTGAGCACCATATTCAATATCCCAAGCGGTGGCAGTACCTGCTTCTGTCCAAGACAATGTCGCAGTAGTGGTGGTGGTTCCTTGAACCATTAAATCCGTTGGTTTAAGGCAGGTCGGTATCATCTCCACAACAACATTATCTAAACTTGCATAATAGTTGCTGGAAGAACCTCCAGTATATTTGAATGCAATATTGGCACTGGTAACACTTGCGGGAATCGTATTCAGCATTTGAACCACTTCCGTAAGAGTTGTGGTTTGAGGACAAGCATAAAGCTCAACAAAGGTACTGGCATCTGTCGGATCGGTCATATAACCAACTGAAAGTGTTCCATTAGAAGAAGTTGTACCCTCATTTCTATAAGTAAAGGTTATTTGCAGGTTATGGATATCTTCCGTAATGGATGGCAAAGCCGCATATATAGGTGTTGTACTGGAAGATTTGAAGAACAAGCAATTACCAGAAACAGCATAACTGCTGTAAGAAGTCAAGAACGCCTGAGGATAGGAGGTTGTATTGGCACTCATATTCAGGAAAGTCCAACAAGTAGGCATCTCGTGATTAGGATATAAAGTCGGGGAAGTGGATGATGTGGCTGTTGTGGTATAATTATTAAAGTCTTCTTGATAAGGAAGGACGGTCACAGCATCGCATTCGGTATGGAAAACCAATAGATCTGACCATGGGGACACATCACCATTGCCGCAGTTTGTTCTCACATACGCATAATATGTAGAAGATGCGTTCAATCCATTGAGTGTGAAAAGAGTATCTGTGGCAACCGTAACGGTGGCAGAATCAGGATCAAAGTTTGCATCGGTGCTGTAAACCACATCCCATTGGAAATCAAGTGCACTTGCCGGACTCCATAAAAGGTCAACAGAAGTTGTTGTGGCATTGGTAGCGGTAAGACCGCTCACCGGAACACAGGTGGGAAGTGCATCCACACTGATGTCATCCAAATAGGTGGCATATCCACTCGGAGAAATGAGTTTGAAACCAATACTATGACCCGTTCCAGTGTAATGGTTCAGGTAAACAATCTTATCCTCCCAAGCGTTGGCAGCGGAAACATGAAGCGTGTCAATGGCGACAAATGTGGAAGCGTCGGTGTTGTCGGAAAGCACACCAACCACCAATTGGTTGGTCGTGCTGCCCATTCTGAGTTTGAACGAAACTTGTTGTGTACTCAAATCCACATTTTGATCCATAATAGGTGAAACAGCCATAGCAAATGTGGTAGTTCCGTATGAATACATGTAAAGTGAATTAGGAGATGAGTTGGAAGAAGAGCTGGAGACATACGGTTTTGTAGAATATGGGCCCACAGAAGTCCAGCAAAGAGGCAGTGAATTGGTAGTAGAGTTGTCAAAGTTTTCCGTATAAGGCAATGTGTAATCATCACATTCGGTCAGGAATGAATATACATTCGTCCAAGTGGAGACCTCGCTATTGCCACAGTTGGTACGCACATATACATAATATGTAGTAGCGGCATTCAAACCGGAAAGCGTAAGGATTGTATCCGTTGCAGGAGTAACGGTTACTGTATCGGGATTGATGTTTTGGGTCGTACTGTAAACCACATCCCATTGCATGTCGCTTTCCGTGGCCGGATGCCAAGTAAGGTCTGTGGTATGAGCCGTGGTGTTCAACGCTGTCACATTGGACGGTCTAGCACAGTTTTTGCCAACAATACTGATATTGTCAACGGCACCAGCGGGATTGTTTCCTCCGCCACCATCATTACGCCATAAGAGATAAATACGATAAGTTCCATTATATTCAGAACCATCAAGGGTGATATGTTTTGTATTCCAAACTGAGTCCATATTCAACTTGTCCACCAGAACAGTGGCTCCAGTAGGTACTGTAATCGCAGTTCCAGATACCGGAACAGACGGAGCACCGATATAGACACGAATGTAATCGCAGCATGATTCGCCTAAAGCTTTCCAATCCAATGATAAATCATATTCATTGAAACCGGTAAGGTCGAAGTCGCGGTAAGCCCAAACTGCGGAAGCGGAATGTGTATAAGTATTGGAGGTACCATTATCATTGGTGACATACAATCCGTTTGTTCCGTTATCCGTGTTGTTGGCAGCCGTGCCGACAAACCACTGGTTGGTGCATGTGCCATTGACAAGCACCCAAGCGGAACTTTCGGTAGGATCTTCAAAGTCACAAGAATATGGGATGCTGGCTGCCAAAGAATTCAAGGTAGTGAAGGATTGGACAGCCGACCAGTCTGATGTGTCATTAACATCGCAAATAGTACGCACATACACATCGTATGTGGTATTGGGTGTCAAGTTGGTCAGTATTTGTGTGGTCGAAGTTACATTATCAGCTACGACAGTGTCAGGATTGAATCCAGCAGGGCCATAGACAAACTCCCAATTCGATTGAGCGCCGTCTTGGTCACTCCAGGTAATCGTAGCTCCATCCATACCTACTGTAGTGGTGGTGGGCGTAGGAGGAACACAGGAAACACAGGAAATGTTCAATGCAAAACCAGCATAAAAGATACTTCCATCAGAGGTAAACTTTATAGTCAACGCGGTTGAGGAATATGTAGGCGGCACAGTCATACCAGAGGAATTAGATCCGCTGAACAACACAGGACCATTGGTACCTACGCCATCATATATTGTAAGAATGTCGTAATTGCTTTCGGAGGTGAGAGTACCCGACACTTGAATACCAGCACCTGGAGTGGCAGGGAACAGGACAATCTGGTCATTACGACTGGAACCATAACTTCCAGAAGCACCACCATCGTCATACAAAATACCACTACAAGTGGTCAATGTGTCATATTCATTAATTTTAAATATACCTGGAACAGCCGACACGGGTTGTGAGAATAGACTTGTCTCTGAACCGCAGTCAGCCTGAACGTAGAAGGTATAAGTTTGACCTGCTGTCAAATTGTCAATGGTGACAAACGTGTCCGTAACATATTGCACATTCATCGTCACCGTATCAGGGTTGAAATTACCCGTGCCATACACCACATTCCATGCGTTTTCGATGCCGCCATGAGACCATGTTAAGGTCGCGGAAGAAGCGGTAAGACCAGTAATCGTCACATTCTCAGGTCTCAAACAAGTAGGTATATCATTTATGCGAACCTCATCCAACCAATAGTACCAGTTTTCGGCGGTAGTATTCTGTTGGAACACAAAATAACCTTGGTCTGTAGAACCGATATTGTCCAAATTATACTCATAATAATGCATGTCGTTATCTGCCGGAGTAATGGTGGCAATCGTGATCATAGTGGCGGTAGTGTCTGTCAAACTGGGGATAAAACCTACCGTCATTGTTCCGGAAGTTGGCCCTTCGCGTTTCAATTGGAATGAAATCTGCAATTCATTTACACTTTGGGGGATGAAGGGTGTGGCCACTACACCAGGACCTTGGAATTTGATGGATTTTCCTGATCCGCCATACGAATAGGTACCACTATAAGTGTAGGAAGAGCCACTGATAGAACGCCAGCACGGAGGGAATTGGGCGGTTCCGTCAGGATAAACCTCGAAATTATCATAGAAAGGCATCACCACATCATCACAACCAGTCAAGAAAGCAACACTGCGCATTTCGCTGACCTCATTGCCGCAATTGGTGCGCACATAGGCTGTGTAGGGTGACAATGTGTTCAAATTGGTACACACATAATAGGTGTCTTGTACGGTAATCCAACCATAGTCTGTAAGCGAATCACCTAAAGCAACTATTTGAATATCCCATGAGCTTTGTCCGGGTTCGGGTACCCAAGTGATGGTGGCACCATCCGAAACAATGCTGTTCTCATCAACTGCAAGGGATAAAACTCTACGACAAGAAGGTGTGTAATCCAAATGGAAATTATCCAAATATACATATCCGTATGTGGTGGAAGAACTTCTATCAACTTCACACTTGATGGCCAGATAATTACCCGTTGCCGTAACATTGGTCAACGGAATTTCAAATTCATTCCAACTCGTGGTCAGGTTGAGGGTTTGAATAGCCGTGAAAGTAGTGGTATCCGTAGGATCTGACATCACACCCAAAGTGGCAAGAGCAGCCTCAGTGGTTCGTTTCATATCGAAACGGGCCGTCAACATATTCAAACCGATGGTCGGATCAATGGCCGGCGCAATAGCGTATGCATATTGGTTTGCTGTAGCTGTTGTTTGATAGAAATACAATCCGTATGATCCACCATGGGCAGCTGAAGAATATGTGTAAGGATAGGTGGTGGAAGAGGATATTTTCGTCCAACAAGTGGGGAAGCTGTTAGTACCGTATGTGTCAAAATTCTCATCAATAGGCAAATTCGCATACGCGGGACATTGGGTACGGAAACTTATTGAACGCCAGCGGCTCACATCTCCGCCACCGCAATTAGCGCGAACATAAACATAATAGTTGGTCAGACTGGTCAAACCCGAAATATTATAAAAGGTATCGGTGGCAAAATCTGTAGGAATTGACATAGAATCCGGAACATCCGTCTGTGAAGTAGCGAAGTAAATATCCCAATTGGTTTCAGTGCCACGAGGACTCCATGTAAGAGTAGCGGATTCATCTGTGACATTGGTTGCGGCAAGCGCACCGGGAGCGGGACAAGTCACCACTCCTGCTGTGTATTCAATCTTAAGATTGGCACGGTTGCCTTGTGTATATTTGTTTCCAGTATAGGAACCTAAATTATAGGGATCTGGATCAGCAGAGTCACTATGGAAGCTTATTACTGAATTTGCAGTGGAAGTATAGGTAAAATAACGAGTGCTATAACCGCTTGTTTGTTCATGCATAGCTATCATGAGGTTGCTGCTGCCATCATAATCAAAAGGAGCGTCGAGGGTAATCGTTGTCCAACCCTCCGTTCCGGGAATGGTCCAACTTCCAGAATACACAATATCGCCGACCGACACGGGTTCGTAATCAGTATTGTCCGCAAACGATGTTCTGCTTACATTTTTCATGTACACCACAATGTTGTTTGTTTGGTCCGTTGTGGTGGATGAAGGTTTGTGATAAAAACTGATAGCCGTTATGGTAGCCGGCATGTTGATTTCACTGGCATAGTAAAGCTGCTCAACAAAAGAATAACCCCAGAGAGAATTGAACGGGGTATTATAAGAGGTTGACGTTCCGGTGCCGATGACCAGCGTGTCCTGTGCTCGCAAAAATGTAGGAAGCATTGCTACAAGCACTGTCAAAAAGAGAAGAACTTTTTTCATGTTTTTTTAATTTAAAAGATTTATTTTTAAAAAGTTAAGTTGTTTTTTCTATTATTCAGAATAAAAGGGCGGCAAATATATATAAATCCTCCATACAATCATTTTTTTTCAATTTTTTTTGAAGGTAATAATACGTGATAAATTTCATGCAGCCCAGGATAGGAGTGGAGATCCGAACAAAAAATAAGTGGCGGGAAAAAAGGCAAACGATGTCTTCTTCCCTGCGTCAAATCCAAACCTATCTGCTGATACAGAAACCACACAAGTTCAGAACAATAGAAAGCAGCGGTGTCTTGATCGTCAAAAGACTTGTCAAACAATAATTTACGACTATAAATAGCTTCTCCTTTTTTTAACAGTTTCAGCGTGTCCTCCGGTGCCAAAGGTAATCGACAAATGCACCCTTGCACTGCCCTGTCGGAGCGGAAAAACACTCCGATAGGTTCCATTTTCACACTGTCTTTTTCGGTTTTCGTGGCTCTTTCATTGGGCACTGCATGCAAGACACACCATTGATTGTCGTGCCAAATCACCATCCCCACATGCGAATAAACGCCCGCCGTGTCCACCGAGGTAACACTCCTGCTAACCATACTCTCTCCCGTCCTAAAGGCAATGTCACCTGTGTGCAACTCGAGTGTATCAGGTATCACAAACAATTGATAATCATCCTTTTGACGGCAACAAGCGAATAAAAAAATCAAAACAAAAACAAAAAAGGTAGAAACCAGAATATTCCGGCCTCTACCTTTTGAGACAGGTTGGAATTGATCAACCCTTAACTTTCCACTTCCCATCTTGCTTCACCAATTTCACATTGTTGACGGACTCCTTCGGCTCAGAATTGAAGGAGGATGTATAGCTGTATTTCACATCCACCTCAGCGGTCTGACCATCTTCGGAAATTGTTTCTGAAACAATTTCAAAATCCTTGATGTCCATCTCGATCCCTTTCAATTTTTCCACTTCCTTCTGAATCTCCTCATTGTTTTCCACGGTGGAATAACTCAGCGCTTTTTCGAAATCGCCTTTTTGAAGGGCTTTGTAATAATTGTTGGTCACATCCTTGGGACTGGAGGAACTGCAAGACGCCATAATCAGGGCAACGGCTATCACTCCGATAAAAAGCAGAATTTTTTTCATAGCAAACTATTTTAATGAATAATGGGGCAAATGTACAAAAAAAATGCACACTGCCCCATTTTTATGGAAATTTGAACGTCTTACAAATTATTGGATCGTGTATCTCACGCCAACATTCACGCCCCAATCAAAATAATGGATGTCGTAATGTTTGTTGAACATCAAACCGAAACCAGGGCGGAAATCAGCCTGAAGTGTGAGCGGAATGTTGAATTTGTACTCAACACCACCAATGGCATTGACTCCAAACTTGCCATAATAATATTTGTAGTAACCATAATAGCCATCATAGGAGGTTGCCCAAGAGTAACCGCCGCTGATGCCACCACCCACAAACCAATGCAGACCACCTGCGTTGGTCGGAGCCTCATACATGAGGTTAGGGTTCACCTCTATCGTGGTCGGGAAGAAACCGCCATGACGGAAAGCGTAGTTGGTGCCTTTTTCATGATAGGTGGAAACCGTATGTGTCCACTTGTAACCGGCATCTATACTGAAAGCCAAGTGATCTGTGAAGAAGGTTTTGTAAGAAAAAGCATTCAGGTTACCTCCCGTAACGCCAATACTATGACGATAGGGAGCTTGCGCGTTGACAGCCACAAAAAAGCCTAAAATCATTAACAATGCACTTAATTTTTTCATAACTTTCTTATTTTTATACAATTGTATTTGTTAATTTTTTTGCAAAAATATCAAAAACAAAAACGTACAATCCTCGTTATACATAAAAAAAGCCACACGCAGTTGTTAATAAAAATACTACTTTTGTCCCCGTTTTTATGAAAAGAATCCTCTGCTATATAATCCTGACCATGACCCTCTTTTTGGGGTACGCCCAGAAAGACAAGGACTATGGTTTCCGCGTATGGGAGGATTCGCTCATCCAACTGCGTGACCAGGTGATGAACGAGCCCGACGAAACCACCCGACTGGCTATGAATGAGGACTTTATGTCGCTGCTGGAAGAGGTGTTACAAATGCCCAATTCCTTCAAGTTCGCTTGGGATTCGGTGAAGAATTTCTCGGTATTGACCGCTCCCGACAACACCTTCAAGATTTTCACCTGGCATGTAATGAAAAAGGATTTTTCGGTGGATAATTTCGGCTTCATCCAAGTTTACAATGAAAACCGCAAAAAATTCGTGCTTTTCCCCCTTTACGACAAACGCAGCACACTGGACTACCCCAAAACATCCATCGGCAATCAGAACCATTGGTATGGGGCCGTTTATTACTCCATTATTCCACTAAAATCGAAAGATTTAACCTATTATACTCTGCTGGGATGGAATGGCAATGACCTTTTCACCAACCAGAAAGTGATTGAGGTGTTGCACTTTAACAAAGAAACCATCCCCATATTCGGGGCGCGGATTTTCAAAAACTATACGGAACGCGTGAGTCGCGTGATTTTCGAGTATTCCAAAAACGCATCGCTCCACCTCAACTACGAGCACCAGCAATATGCCGTCAGCACCGGAAAAATGAACCCCAAGACCCGCCAACCCGAATACAAGAGCGTGGACAGTCCGATGATTATCTTCGAAGAACTGATTCCCATGGAGGACAATCTGCAAAGCATCCCCGCTTACATGGTACCCGAATCCAGCTTGAATCAAGGATTTATCGAAGATAATGGGAAATGGGTCTTCATGAAAAGTGTGCGCGGCGCTAACCCTGACCGTGTCAAACCCACCTACCAATACAAAAACCGACAATTTTTCAAAACCAATTAAGCTCACTATGGATTCATCCCTTTATCCCTTAAAATTCGAACCCATCCTGAAAGACAAGATTTGGGGCGGCAACCGTTTGAAAACCGTTTTAAACAAAAAAATCAGCGAGGCAAACCAATGCGGGGAAAGTTGGGAAATATCCGGCCTCGTAGGCGATGAGTCCATGATTGTGAACGGATTTTTGGCTGAAAACAACCTGAACGAACTGCTGGAAATATACATGACCGAACTGGTGGGCGAAAAAAACTATGAACAATACGGTCTCGGGTTCCCACTGCTCATCAAATTCATCGATGCCCAGGATAACCTGTCGGTGCAGGTGCACCCTGATGACGAACTGGCACAGCGGAAATACGGACAAAGCGGGAAAACGGAGATGTGGCATGTGATTGCTTCGGAACCCGGAGGAGGACTGTATGTGGGCTTTAACCAAACGGTGACCAAAGAGCAATTCCAAGACGCTCTGGATCAAGGTTCTGTGGCCGACTTGCTGCAATTCCATCCCGTCCAGCCTGGTGACACTTTCATGATTCCCGCGGGCACGGTGCACGCCATTGGCAAGGGTGTCCTGCTGGCCGAGATACAGCAGCCCTCCGACATCACCTTCCGCGTGTTCGACTGGAACCGCGTGGACAACGAGGGTAACCCGCGCGAACTGCATGTGGAAGAGGCGCTCGAAGCCATCCATTTCGATGAGCAAACCCAGGATTTCAAAGTCCAATACCAGCCCACGCTGAACAAAACAGTGAAACTGGTTCGCTCCGAATACTTTAACACCAACCTGCTGGAATTTGACCAACCGCTGAACAAATCCTTTGCGGAGATCGACTCTTTCGTCATCTACATCTGCCTGGACGGCCAAATCCTGCTAGCATGCGGCGACCAGCGCGAGCGTCTGGAAACCGGCGAGGTGGTGCTCATCCCCGCCGATATTGAGGAAGTGCAACTCCTGCCCGCCCGCAAATCCAAAGTTCTGGAAGTCTATTGCTAATGGCACCGTTCCGTTTTAAGAAATTTTCACTTTCGCATGATAACAGTACCATGAAAATTGGTACCGATGCCGTTTTGCTGGCAGCCCTGACCGATGCGACCCCTGCCCTTTCGGTGCTGGATGTGGGCTGCGGCTGTGGGGTGATCGCATTTTGTTTGGCACAGCAACTGTCTCACACGCAAACACATCCCATGGTTTTCGGCATCGATCCCGATGAGAATTCCATCATGGAAGCCCGTCAAAACGCCACTTCATACCCACTCTTGTCACCCGATGTTTTCCATTTCATCCATGGCCGCGTGCAAGATTTGGCCGCTGTGGACCAACCCCAAACATTCGACCTCATCGTCTCCAATCCTCCCTTCTTCGGCAACGACCTCAAACCCACCGATGTATCCCGCCTGAAAAGCAAACACCGCGATGCCCAATTATCGTTTGAGGAACTGTTAGATAGCGTGTTAAAATTACTTAATCCGAACGGGCGCTTTGCCCTGATCCTCCCCAAAATCGAAGGTGAGGACTTTGACCGGCGGGCATCAGAAAAACTTTTTTGCCGCAAGCGCGTGTTCCTACAACCAACCGCTAAAAAACCGATACACAGGGTAATACAGGTGTATTCGCAAGAAAATGGCCCCTGTGAGGAACACTTGCTCGTTATCCGAAACGAACAAAACGAATATACGGAGGAGTACAAGGCGGTAGTAAAACCCTATCTTTTATGAACCCCATTCACCTCATTTACCAACTTCACCCCATGTACCCCTTTTCTCCCTTCACCAATTGGCCGCAGGCAGCGGCAATGTCCTGGCCACGGCTCTGGCGCACATTCACCACCATGTTGCAACTTTTAAGGTACTCTATAAACTCTTCCCTTTGGTTAGGGTAAGATCGGTGATAGATACCATCCTTTGTTTCGTTGTACTCTATAATATTGATTTTCACAGGAAAAGGCCTGCAATAACGGGCCAATTTCTCAGCATCCTGTCGCGTATCATTCACTTTCGACAACAGCAGATATTCAAAGGTGACACGCTCACCGGTTTTCTGATGGTAATAGACTAAGGCGGCCTGCAAATCGTGCAAACTGTTGTGATCGGTTACCGGCATAATCACCTGACGCACAGCAGGGTCAGCGCTGTGCAGCGAGACGGCCAAACCGCATGGGAAATTTCGGTCGGCCAGTGCCTTGATGCCCTTTACAATGCCGGCAGTGGAAAGCGTAATCCGGGTGGGCGACAATCCCCATCCATCCTTGTCGGTAAGTTTGTCGATGGCGGTCATCACATTGTCGAAATTCAGCAGCGGTTCGCCCATACCCATGAACACGATATTGGAGATGCCGTTGCCATACAACTCGCGGGCGCGGGCGTCCATCAGCACATACTCATCCACAATCTCGCTGTAGTGCAAGTTGCGAATAAACCCCATCGTACCAGTGGCACAGAACGAGCACCGGAGCGGGCAACCCACCTGCGAGGAGACGCACGCCGTAACGCGGTCGCCCGACGGGATAAGCACACCCTCCACCAACGCATCATCGTGGTAGCGGAAGGCAAATTTGACAGTTTTGTCCTTGCTATGCGCCTCTTGTGCAATGACAGCGCGATGGAATGTGAATTGGGTGGCCAAACGGGCACGGAGATCGGCAGAAATGTTCGTCATCTCCTCAAAACTGCCGGAACCTTTCTGCCAAAGCCATGTCCAGATTTGTTTGGCACGGAATTTTTTCTCTCCGGTTGAAACCAGAAAATCTTCCAATTCCTCGTACGAAATACTGCGAATATCTTTCATGAAAGCGAAAAAAAAGGCCGCCGGAAACGACGGCCAAATTAACATTATGAAAAAAACACAAACTATTTTACTAGTTTGTATGTGTCCATCGCCATCACCAATTCCTCGTTGGTGGTCACGGAGACCAATTTCACCTTGGATTCGGGTGTGGAAATGATACCATCCTCGCCGGCATATTTCTGGTTGGCTTCCTTGTCCAACTTGGTGCCGAGAAATTCGAGACCGTCGCAGATGGCTTCGCGCTGGAACCAGGCATTCTCGCCAATGCCACCCGTGAAGAGGATGATGTCCACACCACCCATGGCGGCGGCGTAAGCGCCGATATATTTCTTCACACGATAAGCAAACATGTTGAACGCGTAGGTGGAACGCTCGTCACCGGCATCGCGGCCCGCGCGGATGTCGCGCATATCCACACTCTTGCCGGAAATGCCCAGCAAACCGCACTTCTTGTTGATGAATGTGTTGAGTTGCTTGGTGTCCATTTTTTCGGAATCCATGATGTAAATCAACGCACCGGCGTCAATGTCACCGCAACGGGTACCCATCATCAAACCCTCCACCGGCGTGAAACCCATGGAGTTGTCAATGGACTTGCCGTTCTTAATGGCGGTGATGGAAGCGCCATTGCCCAAGTGGCAACTCACGATCTTGCAGTTGTTATAGTCGAGACCCACCATCTCAGCGGCTTTCGGACCCACATACTTGTGGCTGGTGCCATGGAAACCGTAACGGCGGATTTTCTTTTCGGAATAATATTCATACGGCAGCGCATACAAGAACGCCTCGGGCGGCATAGTCTGATGGAAAGAGGTGTCGAAAATACCCACATGCTTGATGTTGGGGAGCAGTTTCTTCATCACATCTATGCCAAGCAGGGAAGCCGGATTGTGCAACGGAGCCAACTCGCACAGTTTGGCGATCTCCTCACGCTCCTTGTCTCCGATAACCATGCTCTCCTTGAAATACTCACCGCCATGGGCCACACGATGACCAACCGCATTGATCTCATCCAAAGATTTGATTACGCCATGCTTGGGATCCATCAAGGCCTCGAGCACCAATTTCACACCCACTTCGTGGTTGGCAATGGGCGTCTGCACATAGTATTTGTCTTTGCCGACAGGTTTGTGCGTGAATTCGCCCATTTCCAGACCTACACGCTCCACAAGACCTTTGGCCAACAATTCGGGTTGCGGTTCCATTTCCAATAATTGATATTTGATGGAGGAACTGCCGCAATTTAAAACTAAGATTTTCATATTCGATTGATTAAGAATTGATTTTACTTTTTAGTGTTTAAGCGGGGCAAATATACAAAAAAAGCGGACAACCCAAAAGGTCATCCGCCAATAAAAACAATATTTTTTTCAACTAAAAATAAAGATCACGCTCTCCTGCTTTGATACGCTCAATGCGCTTCAGCAATTCATCGCGGAACTTCTCATCCACATTCACGAGATTGTTCTCGATGACCTTCCAACCCTTAGCGGCAACCTCTGGGGTAGCATAGTCCACCAAATATTCACTCAAAGTGAGGATGGCGTTGGGGGTGCAATAGCGTTTGATAAACCCCGGCACACTGAACTCCATGAAGTGCTCGCCGGTGCGGCCCAAACGGTAGCAGGCAGTGCAAAAACTCGGAATGTAGTTGCCGTCCAACAGTTCCTCGATGATTTCCCCAAGGTTACGGTCATCACCAATCTTAAACTGCTCGCGATGCAGGTTTTGGTCTTCCTGCTTGTCGCTGTTTTTCTCCATTTCCTCATGGTGATATTTGTAGTCGCCAATTTGGAGGTTGGTGCCACCGTCAATTTGGGAAATGCCGTATTGGATGGCCTTGGCGCGGAATTCAGCCGTTTCACGGGCGGTGAGAATCATACCCGTATAAGGCACCGCCAAACGGAAGATGGCGATGATTTTCTCAAAGGTGTCATCATCCACAAAATACTTAGTATCAATATTTAAACCCGAAGCATCTTTGATTCTTGGGAACGAAATGGTGTGCGGACCCACATTGAAACAGGCCTCCAAGTGGTTGGTGTGGCGAATCATGGCCATCACCTCAAAGCGCCAGTCGTACAAGCCAAAGAGGATGCCGAGACCATTGTCGTCGATACCAGCTTGCTGCGCGCGGTCCATGGAGGTGAGTCGCCATTCGTAGTTGCCCTTGATGGTGTTGGCCGGATGGTACCATGAGTATGCCTCCGGATGATAGGTCTCCTGGAAAATTTGGTATGTGCCAATGCCGGCCTCCTTCACGATGCGGAAACCTTCCACATCCAACGGGGCGGCGTTGATGTTGACTCGACGAATGGAACCGTTGCCCTTCTTCACCGAATACGCCAGTTTGGTGGTGTGCGCAATGAACTCCGGAGAGTATTTCGGCGACTCACCATAAACGAGAATCAAACGCTTCTGGCCGTCTTCTTCCAATGCCTCAATGTTGTGCACAAACTCCTCATCGGTGAGCGTGGTACGCACCTGTTCTTTGTTGGAGGAACGGAAACCACAATATTTGCAATTATTAACACAGTAGTTGCCCACATACAGCGGGGCAAAAAGCACAATGCGGTTGCCGTAGATACGGCGTTTCAGTTCGCGCGCACCCTCTTTAATCTCCTCCACCAACTCCGGTTCGGTAGTGTTGATGAGCACGGCGGTCTCTTCCAAAGTCAAACGGTTCTTGTCCAAGGATTTTTGGATGATTTCGCGCACCCGCTCGGGCGTGCTTTTCGTGTTGTTGATGTAATCCCACAGTTCATCGGCATCGATGAAGGGTTTTCCAATTTCGTCGGGGATACGACATTTTTCAGGATGAAATTGCATGATGTTGTTATTTTAATTGTTAATGTTGTCAAAATGGGTAAAAGGCAAAGTGGGCGAATGTGACACCGGGTAAAATAGGATGAATTCGTGTAAATTCGTGTGACTCGTGGCCAAAAATTACACTGAACGCGTAACCACGGCTTTGGCTTCCACATTCTCGATTTTCCCCAATTTTCCGGACAGGGCGTTTATATGGTTAGTGTCGCCCTCGACAATAAGGGAAATCACCGCAACGGAACTGTCGCGGAACGGCAAGCCCTGGCGGGCTAAAACTATGTCTGCATATTGGGAAATCGCGCTGTTCACCAGCGGCGCCACCGCGCGGTCCTTGACCAGCACGGTAATCGTTCCAATTCTCTTTTCCATTAGTACAACTTTTGGATTAGGTGATTGATTTAAATACGGCGGCAAAGATACAAAAAAATCTCCTCCGGCTTCTCTATAATAATTTCCGCTTTCGCTTCTTCCAGTTCGGTGCGCGGGCGGTAGCCCCAGAGCACGCCCACCGCCTTCAGTCCGGCGGCGTGCGCTGTATCCATATCCACGGCTGTGTCGCCAAAATAAAGGGTTTCCTCCTTGGTGCAACCCGTGGCCGCCAAAATGTCGTACACAATCTGCGGATCAGGTTTCACGGGAATCCCCTCGCGCTGCCCGAACAACGCGTCCCATTTTATTGTGGGGAAGAAATTGGCCATCAGCGGCGCCAACGCACTATGCACTTTGTTGGTGGCCACCGCTAATTTAACATGCTGTTGCTGAAGTGTTTCCAACACTTCCGACAGACCTTCATACACTGTGGTCTTGTCATGCATGTGTAGCGTGTAATATTCTAAAAATTCGTTAAAACAAGTCTGATACACCTCCGTGTCGCGGTATTCAGCCGGCAATATACGGCGTATGAGCGTGGGCATTCCGTTGCCCACAAAATAGCGGTATGCATCCACAGGGTGCGTGGGGAAATGATGGGCGGAAAGAACATGGTTGGCGGAGTCGGCAAGGTCTTCGAGCGTGTTGAGCAGCGTGCCGTCCAAGTCAAAAATACAAAGTTTCGCCATTATTTTTCAGAATACAAAAAAGGAGAATCAAAATCCTTGAAAAAAGGCCCCGTCAGATCTTTTTCGGAAGTGAGCGGGTGCTCCACCTGCCAGTCAATGTTGAGGTCGGGGTCATCGAAACGAATACTGCCTTCGGAGGCTTTGTTATAGAAATTGGAACACTTGTAGAAAAAGATGGTGTTGTCCTCCAATGCGGAAAATCCGTGGGCAAAACCCTCCGGAATGTAGAATTGACGGAAATTATCGGCGGTAAGAAGCACCGAATAATACTGGCCGTATGTGGGACTGCCTTTGCGGATATCCACGGCAAAATCAAGGGCGGCACCTTGCAGGATGCGCACCAACTTGGCTTGTGCGAAAGGCGGCTTCTGGAAATGCAACCCGCGTACCACGCCTTTCTGCGAGCACGACTGGTTGTCCTGCACCCAATGCTTCTGAATGCCGAGTTCTTCTAATCGTTTTTCATTATAACTCTCAAAAAAATAACCCCTGGTGTCCTTGTAAACATCTGGTTCAATCACTAACAGACCAGGAATAGGAGTTTCAAGAATATTCATAGTTCAAAATTCAAAGTTCAAAATTAATAATCACCCCATTCACCCCATGTACCTATTGTACCTCATTCACCAACTTCACCCTTGTACCCCTTGTACCCATTTCACCTTGTACCTCTTGCTTCTTTCAATCATCCGATTCCTCCGCCACAAATGCCTGATACTTGGTTAGGAATTTGGCGCGGGAAAGAAAACCGATATAATGCCTGTCGTGTGTGATGATGGGCATGTTGAAATTGCCGGTGTTTTTGAATTTTTCCAACACCACAGCACCCGTATCATCCTCATAGATAAACTCTTCCGGCTCAATCATCAAATCTTCCACGCGAACCAAATCGTATAGTTCTTGATTGAAAATCACATCGCGGTGGTCGTCCATAACCAGCAAACCCTGAAACACATTTTGCTCGTTAATGACCACAAAAAGGTTGCGTTTGCTCTTGGCAATGATATCCACATAGGTGCGCAGGGTGCTGTGCGCGGGCACCGTCTTGATGTCTGTGTCAATAAACTGGTCCCACTGCAACTTGCGCAGCGCAAACTTGTTTTTATTGTGGGTTTTAAGATTGCCTTTGTCAGCCAACGGCTTGGTGTAAACGGAGTATTTCTCAAACGGGAAAACGCTAAGATAGGAACAGGCGGCGGTGATCATCAACGGAATAAGAAGCGTATAACCACCTGAAAGTTCGGCGATTAAGAACATGGCAGTCATGGGTGCCTGCATCACACCGGTCATCACGCCTGCCATGCCTGCCAGGATGAAATTGACATATGGCAGATGCGTGCCCAGCAAGTTGTTGGAAACCCCAGCCACAAAGAAACCGGTAAACGCACCGATGAACAATGTAGGGGCGAACACACCGCCAATGCCACCAGCAGAAGTGGTGAGCGAAGTGGCGAATACTTTCAGCAAAACAATGCCCGCAACACCCGCAAACATGATCCAAACACTAGACCCGAACATCCGCAAGGGTGAGTTCGCGAAAAGGGAAGTGTAATCCCCGTTGATGAGAACATTGATGTTTTCATATCCTTCTCCATAGAAAACCGGGAAAAGGTAGATAAGTCCGCTGAGCAGCAAACCACCGAAAACAGCCCGCACATACGGTTTCCGAATCCGCCGCATCTGCTTTTCCACCCACCGCGACAGACGCAGGAAGTAGGCAGACAAAAGACCTGTGAGCAATCCCAGAATAATATAGAAAGGTATATTGGAGATCCAAAATTCTTGCGTGCTGCCAATGGAAAACATCACATTGCGGCCCAAAAACAGCATGGACATCACCGTGCCGGTGGCGGCAGATAAAAGCAGCGGTAAGATTGCGCTACCGGTAAGGTCGAGCATGAGCACCTCGAAAGTGAAGACAATAGCGGCGATGGGCGCCTTGAAGATGGCGGCCATGGCGGCGGTGGAACCACATGCCAGCAATAAAGTGGTCTGCTTGGGTTTCAGATGGAAAAAGCGCGCCAAGTTGGAACCGATGGCGGAACCTGTGAGCACCATAGGGGCCTCCAAACCAACGGAGCCGCCAAATCCCACTGTGATGGCACTCGACACCATGGACGAATACACATTGTGAAAACGGAGTTTTCCATCACTCTTGCAGATGGATTTCAGCACAATGCTCACGCCATGCCCGATGTTATCTTTCACAACCCGCCGCACAAATATCAAGGCGAGAATGATGCCGATGGGCGGAAATATGAGATACAGATAGTTGACCTTTTCCACGGGAAACGCGCTGCTGAGCGCCTTGGTGGTAATATAAACCAAGTTTTTGATGATAATGGCAGCCAAAGCTCCCAGTATGCCAATCAACACACTGAGAATCAACACCAAAGCCCGCTGGCTCAAGTGCTTCTTCATGTAGCGTCTGATCCGGGCTAAAGAATGGAGAACATTCCGCTTGTCAAGCTGTTTTTTCATCGGCGGCAAATATACAAAATAATCAAAACTGAATGAATTTAAAATCCCGTATCTTTGCAGCCCTTTTGAAAGAATATGCTATCCATCCGAAAAACAGTTCTGGACAACGGCCTGCGTGTGATTGTGCACGAGGACCACACCACACCCTTGGCGGCTTGCAACATCGTCTATAATGTCGGCTCCCGCGACGAGCACCCCGACCATACCGGCTTCGCCCACCTGATGGAACATTTTATGTTCACAGGTTCCAAAAATGTGCCCGATTTTGACAAAGTCTTGCAAAAAGTGGGCGCCATCAACAACGCCTACACCTCGCAAGACCTCACCCATTACTATGAGGTGCTCCCCGCCAACAATCTGGAAACCGCCCTCTGGCTGGAATCGGACCGCATGCTTGAACTGGCCTTCCGTCAACAGTCGCTGGACATCCAGAAACAGGTTGTGATTGAAGAGTTTAAGGAAAACTTCCTCAATCGCCCATACGGCGACCTGATGATGCTGTTCAACCAAATGGCCTACGAGCGACACCCTTACCAATGGCTGCCCATCGGAAAGAAACCCGAACATATCGCCGAGGTGGACATGGACATGATCAAAGATTTCTATTACCGCTTCTACCGCCCGAACAACGCGGTGCTGGTCGTGGCAGGAAATGTGCATTTTGATGAAGTTGCGGCATTAGCGGAAAAATGGTTTGGCGATATTCCACCTGGGGATGTGCCCGAGAAAAATTATCCTAAAGAACTGCCGCAAAAGAATTTACGGATCAAAACCGTGGAACGCAATGTGCCCTCCGATGTGCTGATGAAGGGCTGGCTCATGTGCAACCGTATGCATCCCGACTATTACGCCTGCGACCTGCTCTCCGACATGTTCGGCACAGGACAGTCCTCTTATCTGTATCAGAAATTGGTGAACGAGCAGAAATTGTTCACCGACATTTCCGCTTCCGTCATGGGCACAACAGATGAAGGCCTGTTTCTCATCAGCGGACGGCCTGTGGAAGGCGTTTCCATTGAAGATGCGGATGCCGCCTTATGCTCATATCTATATGGTTTTAAGCCCGATAATGACTTTTCACACGATCTGCAAAAGGTGCAAAACCGCGCCGAATCGGTTCTGTTAAACAACGAAATCAAAATTGACGACCGCGCCACCAATCTGGCTGTAGGAGAGACTATTTCCAATGTGGAGTATTTCCTCGATGAACGCCAGCATTATTTTGATGTGACAGAAGAGCAGATGCTGCGCCTCATCTCGGAGATGCTGACCGAAAAGAGAAGCAATACGCTGTATTACAAAATGTTAAAGCCGTAACTATTTTTGCTGTGCCGCTTTCCAGGCATAATACTCCTCACGCAACAGACTGTAAATCACCACATCTTTGAATTTTCCCTGGTGGAAGTAGTGTTGTTTCAATCTTCCCTCTTCCTTGAATCCCATTTTCTTTAACAAGGCAATGATGCCCTCATTATCGGGGAATACATCATTGGTTATTTTATTGAGATTCAATGTGTTGAATCCATAGTCAATAAGCATGACAGAGGCCTCGTACGCCAGGCCGAGACCCTGGTACTGCTTGGGGATGCGCAAGGTTTTCCATGTTGCCCGCTGATGACGCATATTGAAATCATAAAGCCCCACCGCACCTAACAATACCGGTTTTTCATTCGGTTTTTCCTTGTAGAAAATAGACAACGCCACATCACCGTTGCGGCAGATTTTCTCGTACCATTGCTGCTGATTGTACGAGGAAATAGGGTTGTGGATGATATAGTCTGTAAGATCGGCATCCCAGCGTTGCTCCATCAAATAAGGGAGGTCTTCCGGTTCAACGGGTTTCAATATAATGCGTTCGCTTTCTAATATTCTCATAATCAATTTATTATTCTATAGTTTTTTGATATATTTCATCCAAGGACAAAATGGGGGCTTGGATTTTTTGCGCCAAATTGACAATCTCCATCACCAAATCGAATGCTCCTCTCTCACGGTTTTTCTTTTTCTCAATCATCTCTGAGCTGATATTGTTGAATTCTTCTCTGGAAAGAGAATCCTTTATCTGGCGCATCCAGGCGATATAGGGCGTGTTGAAAGCCATATTAATGGGATGAAAACTGATGACTTTCAACCCGGGGGAAGTGAAATGTTTCAAATAGGGTTGGATGGACAAACCGAGCTGATTGTAGAGAAAACTGCCCTCTTCAAAAAACACGGGGACCTGCAACAGTTTGGATTCCAACCAATAAGGGGTTATTTTCTGCGCCAGTGTCGTAATTGTATTGGAGCAGCATTTGAAATGGAATTCGTTCTTGAGCATGTGTGCTGTGTCGGTCACATCAAAGGCGCGGTGCGAGCGGGTGCAGGTGGCCTCCGGAGCAAACGACACACAAGTTTCAATCACCTCACGGAAAGTGATGCCGTGCGAAGAACCGGGCAGAAAATTGGGATGAATGCCGCGTGAAATACGGCCTTTCTCGAAATTTTCACGAATAATCGGGGAGTCATGCGTGACAAAAGTGGTGAGTTTGAGCAAGTCAAGCGGCAATTTTGCAAAATAATCCGCAATAACATCCTCCGAAGCCCAATCTATATCCGAAGTGAAGCAGAAAACCGGTTGGTCATCCCACAAGTGCGGTCCGGCAATTTTATCGACCAACGCAGCCATTACATCATCTATTTCAGGTTGAAACATTTAAAAATCAGTTAATTAGATAGTTTGAAAAGAAAACACAAAAATACAATTTTATTCTTACATTAATACAATATCTTTACTTTCACTTTTTTTGTACCTTTGCACGCTTTTTTGGAGAAAACCGAGAGATGAAAAAAGTGCAAGAAATAAATGTCAAGGACACCATCATCCGAACAATGAAGGCGAGTAATGCAGACTATATCTGCATTACGGACATTGCACGACAGAAAAACCCCTTGGAGCCAAAGGATGTGGTTAAAAATTGGATGCGTCTGAAAAACACCATTGAGTACCTTGGTGTTTGGGAGATGCTTAACAATCCCGATTTTAAAGGGGTCGAATTCGACCACCTTTGGAGGCAAGCAGGCAGCAATGCTTTCACGCTGAACCCAATGCGATGGATTGAATTGACGAATGCCATTGGTCTCATCACCAAAAGTGGCCGAGGCGGTGGAACTTATGCACAACGAGATATCGCTTTTAAGTTTGCCAGTTGGGTTTCGGTTGAATTCGAATTGTATCTCATTAAAGAATTTCAACGGTTAAAAGAAGAAGAACAGAAATCTTTAGGCTGGTCGGTCAAACGCGAATTATCCAAGATAAACTATCATATACATACCGATGCTGTAAAAGCCAACCTCATACCCGAGGAGGTTGATTCATACCATAGTTCTCTCATCTATGCAGAAGAGGCAGATATTCTTAATGTGGCATTATTCGGTTTGACGGCAAAAGAATGGCGCGAAGCCAATCCTGAAAAAAAAGGTAATATTCGAGACTACGCCACTGTTAACCAGTTGATTTGCTTGTCAAATTTGGAAAACATTAATGCAGTATTTCTCAACGAAGGGATGTCACAACAAGATAGGTTACATAAACTTAATGCAATAGCCATTCAGCAGATGACCGTGTTGGAAAGAGTAGAAAATCGGAAAATGCTGAAATTATAAGTTGATGTGTTAGAAAATGTAGAATGATGAATTAAAGCCTTTTTAAAGAAAGTATTGATATGGAATTCGTTTTAGTTGAGAATCATAGAAACACACCGGATAAAGAATTGTTATCTGATGTCATCTCTGTATCTAAACTTTTAAACAAAGAATCTCTTACGCAAGAAGAATATAACAAATACGGTAAATATCATTCTACTACTCTTACCAGAAGATTTGGATCATGGTTTGAAATTTTAAAGAAATGTAATCTGGCACCATCACGGTCTATGATTAATATTCCCAAAGAAGATCTCTTTGATAATCTTGAAATTTTATGGAGGCATTTTGGAAGACAACCTAAATACCATGAAGTGAAGAAGCCTTTATCAAAATATTCTGTTGGGACGTACGAAAAAAGATGGGGAACCTACTATAATGCACTCAAAGCTTTTTTTGTCGAAGACATCAATGGAGTAATTATTAATGAAAAAAAACATATAGAAGGTAAAGATACGAATAATCCAAGATCTATTAATTATAGAACTCGATTTATAGTTATGCATAGAGATGGATTCCAATGTAAAATATGTGGCGCCTCTCCTGCAAAAGATTCTAATGTGATTTTACATATCGATCACATTATTCCGTGTGCTAAAGGAGGAGATGCTAATCTTGATAATTTGCAAACGTTGTGTTCAAAATGTAATTTAGGGAAAAGCGATTTGGATATGTACAAATGAAAAACATTTTAATTGTCAACAATATAATAAAACTTTCAAAGTAATAAATAAACAAACAACAACAAAATTATGGCAGAAAAAAAATTTATGACTTGTGACGGTAACCAGGCTGCGGCCCATGTTGCCTACATGTTCAGCGAAGTCGCCGCTATCTATCCTATCACGCCCTCTTCCCCGATGGCTGAGTACATCGACGAGTGGGCTGCTGGCGGCAGAAAAAACATTTTCGGTGAGACCGTGAAGGTCGTGGAGATGCAGTCCGAGGCTGGTGCCGCCGGCGCCGTCCACGGTTCCCTCCAGGCTGGTGCTCTGACCACCACTTACACCGCATCACAAGGTCTCTTGCTGATGATCCCCAACATGTACAAGATTGCCGGTGAGCTTCTTCCCGGCGTCTTCCACGTCTCCGCACGTGCCCTCGCCGCTCAGGCTTTGTCCATCTTCGGCGACCACGCCGACGTGATGAGCGCCCGCCAGACCGGTTTCGCCATGCTGGCCACCGGTTCCGTGCAAGAGATCATGGACCTCGCTCCTGTGGCTCACTTGGCCGCTATCGAAGGTCGTGTCCCGTTCTTGCACTTCTTCGATGGTTTCCGCACCTCCCACGAAATCCAGAAAGTGGAAGCTGCTGACCAAAGCAAGATTGAGAAGCTCCTCAACTGGAAAGCCCTCAAG
>Ga0247611_10000992_pt1 | contig 53140 bp, 35 predicted proteins | sample 177DNAGHGhighgp2_FD_192422 | JGI IMG/M metagenome (GOLD analysis project Ga0247611, IMG submission 192422) | Sheep rumen microbial communities from Palmerston North, Manawatu-Wanganui, New Zealand - 1770 DNA GHGhigh gp2 | ecosystem: Host-associated > Mammals > Digestive system > Stomach > Rumen... | reverse complement strand
GGTGGCCACGACCACGGTGCGCAGTCCACTGCCGGCCAGTGGCCGTCCACCGGCTCCGACACCCGTTGGGGCAGCATGGAACGTCTCGAACTTGATGCTGGCCTCGGGCCGGCAGTAGCGGTAGGCCGCCTGATGCATCATGTAGATCTCTTCCTCCGAACGCACGCCGGAGATATGGCCGTCGTCGCGCACACCAATGAGAAGCCGACCGCCGCAGGTGTTGGCAAAGGCCGACACGCTGCGGGCCAGCTTCACCGCGTCGGCCACCCTGTACTTGAAGTCTTGCTGCAGGTGCTCGCCCTCGCGGATGAGCGAAAGGACATACTTGGTGTCGTCGGTAGTCACTTCACTACATGTAGCCCAGCCAGCGCAGAATGTCGTTCAGATTGGCCACGACCATGAGCAGGATCAGGATGCCGAAGCCTGCATATTCGGCACGAATCATGAACTTCTCCGAAGGCTTGCGGCGCGTAATCATCTCGTAGAGCAGGAACAGCACATGGCCGCCGTCGAGTGCGGGGATGGGCAGGATGTTCATGAAGGCCAGGATGATGCTGAGGAATGCCGTCATGAGCCAGAACTGGTGCCAGTCCCACTGGGCGGGGAACAGGTTGCCGATGGCACCAAAACCGCCCAGCGACTTGGCGCCGTCGGCGGTAAAGACGTACTTCATGTCGTCGACATACGAGGAAAGCACATGCCAGCCGTAGCTGATGCCGGCAGGAAAGCTCTCGAAGAAGCCATACTCACGCGTCACCGGCTTGAAGTTCTTGCTCGCGTACATATTGCTGAAGCCCAGCGTCAGGTCGCTGTTGAGCACGGCCTGCACGGTGTCGGTCTGTTCGCCGCGCTGGTAGGCCAGGGTCACGGTGCGCACCTTCAGACTGTCGGCTTGCGTCTTGGCCTCGGTCATCATGTCGGCCAGTCGGCCAATCTCGTAGAGGAAGGCGTTGTGCGAGTCGATGGCCCTGTCGTTGAGCATCACAATCTTGTCGCCCACACGCAGGCCGCACTTCTCGGCCGGTGAGCCGGGAGCCACGCTGTCCACCTGCGAGGGCAGCAGCACTTCCACAAAGCGGGGCTCGGTCTTCAGCATGTCCAGCAGGTTCAGGTTGCCGGGCAGGCTAATGGAGACCTTCTTACCCTGGCGCATCACGTCGACGCGCGTGGCCTCGCTGAGCTCGCGGAACAGGTCGGCATCATACTTCTTGAGGTCGCCCTTATCTGTGGCTAACAGGATGTCGCCGTCCTGGAATCCTAACTGCTTGGCCTGGTCGTTGAAGCGCATGCCCAGCTCCATGTTCTGCACAGGCACGTAGCTCTCACCCCAGGTGTAGAGCACCATGCTGTAGATGAACAGAGCCAGCAGGAAATTGACCAGCACGCCGCCAATCATGATGAGCAGGCGCTGCCACGCAGGCTTGGTACGGAACTCCCACGGCTGTTCGGGCTTCTTCAGCTGCTCAGTGTCGAAGCTCTCGTCTATCATGCCCGCAATCTTGCAGTAGCCGCCCAAGGGCAGCCATCCCACACCATACTCGGTGTCGCTTGTCTTGGGCTTGAAGCTGAAGAGCTTTCCCGTCCACTTGCCGATGCCCAGGTCGAAAAAGAGATAGAACTTTTCGACCCGCACGCCGAACAGCTTGGAGAAAAAGAAGTGACCGCCCTCGTGGAGCAGCACCAGCAGGCCGATGGCCAGCATGAATTGCAATAGTTTTATCAGAAAAATATCCATCTGTATTAATGTTTTTTATTCTTTCAATAGTCCCGTGGCTATGCGCCTTGCCTCGGCATCGCTCTGCACGTAGTCGTCATAGGTCGGAACCTTCACAAACGTGGCACGCTCCATGGTCTCGGCAATCACGTCGCCCATCTGCAGGAAGCGGCAGCGGTCCTCGAGGAACGCCAGGTTCACAATCTCGTTGGCAGCATTCACGATGCAGGGCATGTTGCCGCCCCGGCGAATGGCCTCGTAGGCCATGGCCAGGCAGCGGAACTTCTTCAGGTCGGGTTCGAAGAACTCCAGCTTCTGCGCAGCAAAGAGGTCCAGCCGCTGGCCGCTCAGGGGCAGGCGCTGCGGGTAGGAGAACGCATACTGAATGGGCAGGCGCATGTCGGGCACGCCGAGCTGGGCCTTCACGCTGCCGTCCTTGAACTGCACGCCGCTGTGTACGATGCTCTGCGGATGCACCAGCACCTGTATCTGACTGGCCTCAACGCCGAAGAGCCACTTGGCCTCGATGACCTCGAAGCCCTTGTTCATCATCGACGCCGAGTCGATGGTGATCTTTGCGCCCATGTCCCAGGTGGGATGACGCAAGGCGTCGGCCTTCGTCACGTGGGCAATCTCGTCGATTGTCTTCGTGCGGAACGGGCCGCCCGAGGCCGTGAGCAATATCTTGTCAATCTCGTTTTGGTCTTCGCCCACTAAGCTCTGGAAGATGGCCGAGTGCTCACTGTCCACGGGCAGGATGCTGGCGCGGTACTCCTGCGACAGGCGGCAGATGAGCTCGCCCGCCACCACCAGCGTCTCCTTGTTGGCCAGGGCAATCTGCTTGCGGGCCTTGATGGCGTGGATGGTGGGCGACAGCCCTGCAAAGCCCACCATGGCCGTGAGCACCATGTCGATGGGGCCGGCCTCCACAATCTCGTCTAACGCACGGGCGCCGGCATAGACCTTCACGTCGGGCAGGTCGCTCATCAGCCGGCAGAGCTCGTCGCGGTGCTGCTCGTTGGCAATGACCACGGCAGCGGGATGGAACTGGTGGGCCTGCTCGGCAAGCAGTTCCACCTTGTTGTTGGCCGTGAGGCAGTAGACCTCATACAGGTCGCTGTGCTCACTGATCACCTCCAAGGCCTGCGTGCCAATGCTGCCAGTGGATCCGAGTATGGCTATTTGTCTTTTCTGTTTCATGTCTCCGTTTTTGCAAAATCAGGGGCAAAGGTACGAAAAGTCGAGAGCAAAACAAAAAAAACTGATTTCTTTTTTTTGCCGAGACGAAGTACCTTCGCGCTTACAAAGCGCAAAGGTACGAAAAAACATAGACAATCACGCCAAAATTAAAATTTATTAGAAAAATTCGTTTCTAAAAAAGTCTTTAAACTATGGCTTCAATTCGTTTTTTATCACTAACTTTGCAGATGAAAAATGTCAACGCGCAGCCACAAATCTGTGGAATCTGTGGTCGAAGAACTTGAAAACTAAGGCAATGGAAGAACCGGGTAAGACAAAGAACGTAGCATTGGCACTGTCAAGTGGCGGTGCCAGAGGACTGGCACATATCGGTGCCATCGAGGAACTCGAAGCACAAGGCTACCACATCAGTTCCGTTGCAGGCTGTTCTATGGGAGCGCTCATAGGCGGCGTCTATGCGGCAGGCAAGCTGAACGAGTTTCGTGAATGGATGAAGACCATCGACAGGAAGAAGATGCTGGGACTCATCGACTTCTCGCTATCGCTCAACCATCTGGTCAAGGGCACCCGCATCATTGAGGCCATCATGGAATTCGTTCCCGACGTGAACATTGAAGACCTGCCCATCCCATATTGTGCCATTGCCACAGACCTGAAGGCGGGGCGTGAGGTGATGTTTAGGAAAGGCAGCCTGTTCAAGGCCATTCGTGCCAGCATCTCCCTACCGTCGTTCTATGAGCCCGTGACACTCAATGACATGATCTTGATTGACGGCGGAATCATCAACCCGCTCCCGCTGAACCGCGTGAAGCGACAGGCAGACGACATCCTTGTCGGTGTCGACGTGAGCGGCCATGACTACAAGGCTCAGTGGGATGAGGTGCAAAGACTATCAGCCATTCAAAAGCAAGACACGTCACTGAAGACGAAAATTCTTGACATGCTGATACCCGACAATATTGAATTCAACTATTACACCGTTCTCTCAAGGGCCAGTTCACTGATGATTCGGCAAAATTCCATCCTGATGACGCAGCTGATGAATCCTGACATTTTAATTGACATCCAGATGAACCGTTATGGCACCTTCGATTTCGACAAGTCGGAAAAACTCATCGCTATTGGCAGGCAAAAGACCATGGCGGCAATCGACACTCACACCTACACAATGCAACTACAACGGATTTCACAGATTTATTAATTCCTCTGTGAACTCTGCGTCTCTGTGGTGACAATCGTACCAAGTTGTTTTGCAATAACATTACGGTCCAAATAAATTTTGGCCATTATTTTTAGAATTCTGGCCAGAATTTAAAAAATAATGGCCAAAATTTATTTTAACGAGCGTTGAATCGGACGGCAAGCCCACTACGCTGACCGGACAAAAGCATGCTTTCAGGTGAAATACCGACCTGTCGGATGCAGGCACCCTGCTCCACGCCTCGGACAGCTATATGCTTGAGAAGCAGGAGGCCGCTGAAATCATAGAGGAGGTCCGTACCGCCATCAAATACTGGCGTACGACGGCCACTGAGCTACAGATTTCCCACAAATTACTTGAACCCTATTGTAACCGGTGGGATAATCTGTAGTACATCTTGTGGTGCAAACAGCAGTCGGATAGAGAGAAAAAAACGCCGAGCCATCCGAAAGGGTGAACTCGGCGGTTTTGGCAACTGATGCGGATCAGGGGACGTTCTTTATTACTACCGTTTTACCTTTATGGATGTAAACACCGGGCACGTTGGGACGCTTGCCGAGCTTGAAGCCCTGCAGCGTGTACCATTCGCCATCGTCAGCTGAAGAGATGCCCACCGTGCTGATGCCCGTCGTGGCATTGTCGAGCCGGAGGACGTAGGGAGCCTCGAGGGTGCCGTAGGCGGCGTCACTGACAAAGGTCTTCTCGTTCTCGACGATGAACTCCTGCCCGTCGTGCCATACACGCAGCTCGATGGTAGCGTCCTTGTCGGCAGAGGATGAGCCCATGATGGTCAGGAAGTAATAACCCTTGTGGAACGACACAGCTCCCCTGCACTCGCCATTGATGAAGGCAGCGACCTCTGCATCCTCTACACGATTACCGTCCTTCTCCACCACAGCGATGACAGCCATGTTGTCGGGGAACTGGCTGTCGTCCACCGGTTCGAAGTGTGCAGTAGCGGGCAGGGCCGGGGATGGCGTATCGCCCACAACGGATACGGTTCCGATGGAGCGGCTATAGCTGATGCCGTTGAGCGTCCTGGGATAATGGAAGGACTTGGTGTTTTCTGCCTTCGACTGGTAAACATATCCCTCGCCGGGAATAATGCTCTCAAGCAGTCCTTCCCAAGTGCCGCGGCTGCCGAAGATGGCGTATGAACGGCGGTTCTTCACCATGTCGCCCACTTCCGGCTGCAGGTCGGCAAAAGCCTCGTCGGGCGACATGACGCTTCCCGACAACGAGCCTATCCAGTTGAAGCCCTTACGAATGGTCTGCTGGCTCTGCGTCACATCGATGGCCTTGCCAAAGACATCGAGCGTGGTGGCCGATGACACCTGTACCTTATACATGTTGCCAGGCTCCAGGTCGGTGAGTGTTCCCAGTATCTCACTGCCGTCGAGTGAGGCTGATGCGAAGGCCGTCTTTGCCTTGACATACTGGTACTTCTTAAGCTCGGTCTTGCTCTTCGGCAGAACTTCCTCGATGGCTGTGGATTCTGGCTGCACATAGAGCGACATCCATGTCCAACCCTTTGGCAGCGAGACGTTTTGCAGCAGGTCGTTGGTAGAGCGGAACTGCACGGGTGCGTCGTAAGTGCCTAAGAGTGCATCGGGTGCATAGGTGAGGCTGGTGTCCGTGGTGCCGTCAGGCATGGTGACCTTTACCACAGGATGTATGATGCCAGTGGAGGCATCATACATCTTGAACGTGATGTTACGCTGCCCGGTGCTGAGGTCGGTAGACGCTGCACCATAGACAATCATGTCGATATAATAGGCATCGCGGGTGTTGACATACTTTGGCTTGGCAACACCGCAGCAAAGGCCCATATCGTCGAAGGCAGCAACCATGGTCTCAGAATACTCACAGATCTTGTCTGCGATATACACCTGTCCCGTCAAGGTCATGTTGCTCTCATAGCGGTTGGGGTCTACGCTCCAGTCTGGTGCGTCGCCCATCACCGTGACATTGACCTGCAGCACGCGGCGTATGCCGAGACGGTCGGTGAGATAGATATACTCCGTGTGTTTGCCGATAGGCGCATTAGGACTGATGGTAAACTTGACGCTTTCCATGGCGTCGACGACCGTACCTACAGGCTTGTCCACCGACATCCAAGTGGGCATGCCGGTAATCTCGTAGTACTGCGCTGCGCCCGTAGGATTGTAGATAAACTCCGACCAGGTGTGCGTATCATTCCAGTTCTTTTCAACCTCTGTGGTGACCACTCCCTGACCCAGCCAATTGACACAGGCGAAATCGGTGTGGAACACCCACTCCACCGTCTCCGAGTTGTTGCCGTGTTCGTCCTTGATATACTTCACCGTAGCCACGAAGTCATTGTTGTCCATCACGGGCAGCGAACTGTCGGGGAAGCTGAAGTAGATCTCGTCGGCCGATGCCGTGAACTCAAACTGCTTGTCATCCAGCCGCATCTTCGTAGAGCCGGGGAACAAGGCCGGGGCATTGGCGCTCTGCAACAGTTCGGAATCAATCTTCAGGCGGGAACCCGGCTCACCGAAGTTGGCCGAAGAGAATTTGGACTCCACCGTTCCCTGCTCGTTGCGGCTAATCTCCTCCATGGGGAAATAGCCCACCAGTCCGGCATAGCTGGCATCCAGGCGGTCATACATACGGCTCTTGATAATGTCGCCGTCGAGTGTGGCACTCCAGATACGCACATCATCGACATCGCCGGTAAACGTATCGCCGACACTGCCGCTGGAGGCAAGTTCCCATTCTCCGATATAGAGATAGCGGCCGCTGATGCCTGGCAAGGAGCCCTCAGGAACCACCTTGACGGGGGCACCGTCGACATAGACTATGGCACTTGTGCCGCGACGCACGTTGAGCGCGAAGTGGTGCCAGTTGTTGTCAAGCCAGTTCTTTTCGCTCAGCACTACGTCATACTTGATGTCGCCCACAGGAACATTGCCTTCGTACAGCGACTGCTCTATCACTTGCAGCTTCAGCTTGCCTCGCTCATAGCCCACCTTGATGCCGTTGAGCGTCGAGAAGAGCGTTGCATTGTTACTATTATCGGTCTCGCTGCCCCGGAACCACATCTCAATGGCGTAGTTGTCGGTCTGGGCAATATTGGACGTCGAGATGTCAATAGGTATTGTGTGGTGGGCGTCAACGTGGGCGCCATGGTTCTCGTTGTTGATATACCAACTCTCGCTCTCCATGTGCATATTGCGTGAACGTGCGCGGTCTACGATGGTGGTGCCGTGGCCTTCGTTCATCTCCCAGTAGTCTACGAGTCCCTGCGTGTACGACGCCCTGCGCTGGTTGCGCTTCTCAAAGAGTTCGGCAGCCGTGATGTCGGAGTTCCAGATAGACAGTTCGGCCACCATTCCCTGCATACCGTCGCCGCCGATACCCAGTTTGCCGTGTCCGTCGAGACTCTTCGCCGGCAGGTTCTTGCCCACGTACTTCGGGGTCTGGTTTTCAGCCGAGGCATAGAGCATGGTGATGCGGTTTTCGTTGTCATCGGCATTCTTGCGCTTGTAGTTGAGTGCCATGTAGATCCACTTTCCGGAAGGAATCCGCGTGCCGGTTTCATAGACTCCCTCTTCGTCGCCGATACGTGCACGGAGCATGCCGTCGTCGTGGGTCGACAGGGCCAAGAGGTTGTCGTCGGTACCCAGGCTGATGATGGTGCCGTCGCCCTGTCGGTAGAACCACATGTCGAATGCATAGTTGTAGTTCGACAGGTCGTAGAGTGCATCGGTCTCTATGCGGCTGCCGTTGAGCTGTGCGGCCACGTCGGGATAGGGGCTTGAGCTGTCGAACACCACATTGTTCATTCCACCCTCAATACGGAAGTTGTCGCTCTTGCTCAGCGAGTTGCCGTTGAGCACCTCATTGAAGCGGATGTGCATGTTGTTTCGGTTCTGATAGGTAAGCATGCCGTTTTCGGGGCTTACCATACCCAGGATCTTCGGTCCGTGCGTGTCCTGCGTGATGTCAATGATCTGGCTCTCGAAGGTCACGTCGTCCTTGCCGTATTTGCCGAAGGACTGTGCCTGCAGCTCGTAGTTGCCGTCCTCGGCAAAGGTCACGCTTTGCGTGAACTGACTGCCTTCAGGCATCCGCTCGTAGCCCTGACTGAGGAGGCTGTCGACAGCTGTCCACTGCTTGATGACGTTCCACGTGTCCGTGCCCTTGCGGCGGTAGCGCAGGCGCAAGCCCTGCAAGCCGCTGTCCTGCCGGTCGAGGTTGTACATCCTGGCAATGATGCCACCGTTCTCATTCTTGTAGACCTGGTTCAGCACGGTGTGGTCGACGGCCAGGTCGACACGTGTCGATGACGGCACGAACTGCACACGCAGTTTCACCGATTCGCTTTCTATGCTCGGGTCTTTCTCCGACTTCAGCTGTAGCGATATATCGTCATAATCGGTGACGCTGCGGTTGCTCTGCGTCACGATGAGCGTCTTCTCAACGGTCTCGCCACCCTTCATCTTGATGGCTCTTCCTTCCTTGCCGTTGCTCAGCACAGTGCCGTCAATCTTCAGGATGGCTCCATTCGGATTGCTGCCTTCCTTCACCTTGAGCACATAGGTGCAGATGTCGTTGGTCTCGCTCTGGTTGGACAACTGCAGCGTGAACATGGCCTCGCCGCCGGTGGGTATGCCGGTGAGCTCCGAACTGCCTATCAACTTCAGCTGCGGATTCTCAACCCTCATGGTGGCCTCGTTGAGCAAGGTGCCCTTCTGGTAGAACTTCGTATAGGATGCACCCTCGTAGGGGTTGACGGTCTGCCCGCCACGTGTACGGAAGATGGGGCCCCATCCTGACGGCGACTCATAGACATCGACCGTGAGGGCCGTACGCACATCGCCGTCGCTCAGCGTCCATGAAACAGTCTTCGAATTGGTGGTAAGAGTGTCTTTGTTCTCGCCATCGCCCCAGGAATTGACGCTTGAGTAGATCACATTGACGCCGGCATCATTTACCAGCGGGCCGTACTTCATATCCTGATTCCAGGTGAACGTGTAGGTATGGGCATGTGTCCTGCCGGTCTTGGTGGAGGATTCCGTGGACTGGCTCACCTTCGTTCCACTGGCTATGGAGTAGTTCTCTATCAGTTTGTCGGTATCGGCAAAGGCATCGAGCTTGTCCTGCTCGTTGTCGGCAATGCGGTCACGCCATATCTTGATCTGGTTGATGGCATACTCCACCTCGTCCTCCTGGTCTTTGTTCTCTGTGCCGTCAATCATGCGGTAGCTTGGGAATCCGTTGGTGGCTTCCAACTGGTCATCCGACCAGTAGTCGGTGTCGCCGTTGGCACGGCCAAACTGCTCATCGCCGGGCTTGTACTTGGTGTAGTACATCACCTTGCCGGGCACCTCTGGCGTGTTGTTCTTGTCCCAGTGGTCTTTGCTGATGTGGCCTTCTTCCAGCTTGGAGCGAATGATTTTCTCCCAGTTGGGTATGAGCGTGTTCAGGATGTAGGCCTGAGGATAGGCGAACTTGGTGCCGAAGCTCTCACTGACGGTGATACCGTCTTTCTCGGTGAGCGAGAACGAGCCGTCGTCTTTCTTGAAGAGGCCGAGAATGCGTCCCTTGCTGAAGAGTAGGTTGGTGGCACGTCCGATGTAGGTGTCGCCGCCTTCCGGTGCATACTGCATGGTAGACAGGTCAATGACCATGGAGCTGGGCGTGGTCACGGTTTCAGTTAGCGTGTAGGTGTGGTCGTCCACCGCGGCGTCCTTGTCCGTCCACGTGCCGTTGAAGGTTTCAGTTTGCTGTGACACGAACTTGAACTTGGATTTTGCCAACACGGCAAAGCCCAACACGTTGCCGGACGTTATCTCCCAGGTGGGTGTTTCGCTGAGGTAGGCACCGCCGCCAATTTTCTTCGAGCGGTTGTTATAGATGGTGGTGTGATTGTATGAGGTGATCTCCTTGTTGACGAGCGATGCCACCGAGGTGGAGCCCGGCGGCCGACGGATGACCATGTCGACTGCGTCGGGACCGCTGGTCACGAAGTTGGTGCCAGAGCCCACACCGCCCAGCACAATCAGGTCGAGGGCGTCGGTCTTGGAGTCGGGTGCCTGCCACATGGTGGTGCGCCCGTCCATCTTCACGCTGATGCTGAGGTTGCGCAGGTTGCCTTTGGCCAGGTTGGGGAATCCTCCCTCCCACTGATAGGCTACGTGGCCGTTCTCATCGGGTGTCACCTGGATGTTCAGGGTCTTGTAGGCCTCGCCCACTTCCACTTCCTCACCATTGACAGTGGCTTTCTCACCGTAGACGGTGGTTGTGGCACTGGCATCATTGATGATGGTGACCACCGCATCACGCGGTATCTCCTTGAACGCTTTCCGGGTGTCAAGGTTGACGTAGTTTTCGTAGATGTCGATGCCGAAGTCGTAGTTCTTGCCCTGCTGGAACAGGGGATAGCCGTAGACGTATTCATAGCCAGTATCGGTATAGCGCACAGTCGGCACACGGTCTACGCTGTTGTCAAGGTTTGTCACGTCGATGGCCGCCTCGCCGAAGGCGCCGTTCTTCTGGTCTGCCTGACTGACGGCAATCGTCGGGTCGGACCGGTACTGTCGCAGCATCTTGGCGCTGTACTTGTAGTATTGCATCGTGTTGGCCACCTCCAAGGAGTCTTGCTTCATCTTCTCCGGGATGGCATTGGTAGCATCGATGAGCGGCAGGTTCTGTGCGAAGACCGGTTCATTGTCATAGTCGGTGCCCCCCTCGAACTTGATGCTCTCCACCTTGTACTTCAGCGGTGGCAGCATGGCCGAGAACTCGCCCGTATTCGCATCGGTCGTTATATATATAATAGGTGTCGTCGTGGTCGCCGCCTGCACGGTAGGCTGTGCTCTGGATGCTGTCGGTGGCACTCTCCACGGGTATGTCGACCGTGCCGAAGGTGCCGTCGCCGTGTTTGTCGACGATGTAGTTGAACGAGCACTGCGACTCCCTGCCAAGGCTGAGCTTGATGGTGGCCTTGCCCAAACGGTTCACACTGCGGTGGAAGCCCAGCGGCTCGTTCTGGTCGGAGAAGCCGCCATTGATGCGGCCGGTGACGTTGACCAGTGTGGAGTCGACGAAGTTAACGGTCTCTGCACGCTTGAAGTCGTAGGTGCTGCCGTCAAGCGGGAACGAGGTGAACTTGTGACCGTTCATGTAGCAATCCAGGTAGTGCTCGCCAATGGGCACGGAAATCTCGAACTCGCCGTTGGAATCACTGCGCACACCATCCTTCGACTGCACCAGATTGCCGTCGATCATGAACTGCACGGAGTCGACGGGGATGTTGGTGTTGAGATAGGTCACCTTACCGCGAACGGGGAACGACGACACGTCGGTGAAGTCGTAGCTGTTGAGCGTCAGGCTGCCGTTGCCTATAAAGCCGTTGCGCGAAAGGGGCGAGAACTCGTGGATGCCACGTGTAGGCGTGACGGTATAGGTGGAGCCACTGCCCACGAACGGGATGCCCCGGATGATGTACTCGCCGTTGGCGTTGGTCACAGCATAGCGTGCGAGTTTTTTATCCTCGGGCACGATGCCCGATGCCGAGATATTGTTGCCCACAGTGGCATGACGGCCGTTGGGCATGTCGTTGGCGTAGGAGGCATCGAACACGTAGCGGTTCAGGCCTTCGTCCATCGGCCAGTAGAGGGCAAGGCCTGACTCGCGGCCGTTCAGCACGCGGTCGGCATAGTTGGTCTTCTCCTTCTCGGTGAGGAGGTGGTTCCACACACGCACCTCGGTGAAGTTGCCCTTGAAGCCCTGCTCGGCAGTGATGCCGACGGCACCGCTCACGGAGAACTTGTCACAATAGGCCATCGACTCTGTCGAGCCGACACCCAACTCAGGGAAGTACTCTGCTTTCAGCCAATCAATGGTTTCGGATGCGTATAAGGTCATCACCGCATGATTATTCACGCCGTCAACCGTATAAAGGCAATTGTTGTAGATGTGGTATTTGGGGTCTAAATCATTGTCCAGGTTTACAACATAGTCTTTTGTCCCTATCGCCGATTGCGACTCTATGGTTACGGCATTGTCGCCTACCATGACTGTTGGCAGGGCACCGTTGTTCTGCACAGTGACAAGCGAATACTCGTCGGCAGGAATGGTGAGTCCCACATCGTATGACACGCCACTATAGCTGAGCGTTCTTACAGTGAGGGGGTTAGGAAGCGGACAGGTGATGGTATAGAGAGTCAAGTAGTAATCTTTGCTGCCATATATGTCAGGAATCCAGCTGCTGGAATGCCACTCTGACTCGCCAAACCTCTGCGCTATTTCATTGCGCTTTGCACTGACGCCTGCTTCAGTAGTAAACACCTGGCTGTCATACAAATCGCAATAGTAGTCGGGCTTGCCTTCGCCTTTGGCCTTTACGTCAATAATGACACCTTCAGTCTTCCAGTATTCGTTGAATGTGAGGCTCGACACCTCGCCCTCGCCTATCTTCTCAAAAATGAGTTTGTAGCCGTTGTTCTGCCTGCTGCCCAGTCGCAGTCGGCCACAGCCGGGTATAGCTGCAACAACGGCCCCTTCGCCCATGTTGTCGTCGGGACGGACGAACATCTGCACGGTGCTGGCCTTGTCCTTGCCAAAGAGCTTTTCCATCTCAGCATTGCCAGCATCCCAAGCAATGCCTGTCGATGCACCGTCCACATACTGTGAGTAGCCTTTCACGGCATTGTCATCACCGCTGGCAGAGGGGTGCAGTGAGAGGCGCACGTCCTCGACGGCAGTGCCTGTGCCAAAGGTGACACGGCCGGAGATGACACCACGGGCCTGGCAGAAGCCCACGTCGTAGAGGGTGTTCTGCTGCACGTTGCCACTATAAACCTCTATCTTGTACTCGTAGTAGTAGCCCGGCTGCACGGTGTTGTCCTCGTAGGTGTAGATTTCCGACGTGCCGCTGATGGTATGGATGCGCATGAACTCGGACTCGCTGTTCACGTAGCGCCGCGAGATGACGAAGGTGCTGTTGTCGGAACCCACCTGGTTGGCGTTCCACGACAGGCGCACCGTAGCGTCGTGTGTGCCCTTGGTGGCCTCGAAGCGCTTCACCTGCAAACCAGAGAGGAGTCCGGCATAGACGGCATCGCTCTCAAACTCGTACTTGGTGCCAGAGAGTGACAGGCGTACCTTGTACTGGTAGCGGGTAGAGACGTTGGGCAGGTCGGTGTCGACAAACGACAATGTGGCACCGGCTGAAGGCTGGGCATCGCCAGCGACAGTGCCGTATTCGCTCCAGTCGCCTTCGTCGCTGGTCTTGCGCAACACCTTGAAGTTGACAGTCCCGGCATCCGTAGGCACACGCGAGTACTGCCACGTGAGCTTCACCTTGTCAGTGACGGTGATGTCCTGCTGCAGGGAGTGGATGCTCATGGAGGGCGTAGTGCCCATGGTCTCCGACACGGTGTAGCCCAACTGGTTGAGCAGGCTGGCGTCTGGACTGTTGAGCGAACCGCTATTGACAGACTTGCCAATCCATGCTTTCGGCACATTGAGCACCATATACTTATAGCACGAACCTATCTGCACGCCATTGTCGGTAAAGCTGAAAGAGCCGCTGCCATTGTCGACGGTGCCTCGCTTGCTCCACAAGTTGCCCGACGGGATGTTGCCGCTGGCATCGGTCTCCACCCTGTATATGTAAGGCGTGCATTCCAGATAGTTGCCGTCGACAGGCTGCGACCACGACAGGGTCGCGGTCTTGTCGAACTGCCGGAACTCACAGGTGATGGCACCGGGCACGGGCACCACCTGGAACATGTTGGTCTTGTTGTAGGAACTGGAAGTGTTCCAGAAGTCGGCCTTAGGATCCTTCACACCCTGACGGGCCGTAACCGTCATGTCGATGCGCTTAGGATTGCCTACGCTCTCGGGAATGGTGCTGTCGTAGCTCTTCTGCTGATACTTGTCGCAGTCGTAGGTTGCCTTGACAAACTCCTTGCTGCCGTCCTGCTTATAGTACAAGTAGGTCACCTCGTAGGTGCAGTAGCGCGTACGTACATCGTTGACCTTGCTGGGCACATCGTCGGGCAGCTTGGGCGCGGTGAACCGGATGTTGTCGGCACCAGTACGCTCGCAGGTGTATTTGCTCGCATCAAGGGCCGACATGCCCAGGCTGCTGCTCGTCTCAATGGCGTAGCGCAGCACCTTCGTATAGTTGTCGCCATTGCTATGCTTGAACTCATAGTATATCTTCCACGTGCCGCCAGCCATCTCGGCAGGGTAGTAGTAGTTGATCTTGGCAGTCATGTAATGGTTGTCACTGCCCCACTTCGTCAGCCAGAAGCTAGACTTGGAAGTGCCTATCTGCTGGTCGCCCATCTGAGAGTTGGTGAACCATGCACGGGCATTTTCCTCACACACGTAAGCCTTCACTTCTGCCGTCTGGCTTTCGTCATCGCCCTGGTTCACATACTCCAAATACATCATGTCGATGGTCCTGACGCCATTGGTGGCATAGACGTGTCCTCCCTTGGAATAGGTGTTGCTGCCGTCCAGGTCGGCCAGGAACACCTCTAAGCAGAGGTGATCGGTGGACTGCGTGGCATTGTACTTGCCCTCGTTGAGAACCCAGTCACTGGCCTGTGCCGGCAACGACAGTACACACAGCAACAGCAGCAGCATGCAACTCTGCATCGCCTGCCTGCCCTGCGTCATGGTGAATATTTCCAGTCGCCTCATATCGTTATCGTTTTTTGTTATTATGTCAGATCGAAATCCACGCTACCCAGCGTCGGGTTATTTAACTTTGGTTATTCGTCAGTCGGCATCCTCGGGAGCTACTTCATCCTGGCTGAATCTTATTTTCCCTTGGTCATTGCCGTATGTGTTTTGGCCGGAAACGGTCAGGATCGGTGATGTACGAATGTTTACTGCCGTACATTCGGGCGTACTATACTTCCTTTTTATCTGTTTCATATACGTCTGATTGGTTCCTTTGCCATATTGTCTACTTCATGAACTTACGCCCATCGACGATATACAATCCCTTTTTCAACGACGCACGGTCTACGCAACGTCCCTGAAGGTCATAAATCCTTGCGTCAGCACCGTCCTCACGCTCTATTGCCAATTCGCTGATCTCTGTTTCCACGTCGTCAGGAAAACAAATGGAAAAACTGCCAGTGCGTGACTGCGAGGTGGTTGGGAGTCTCAGATAGGCTTTGTTGGCAGCTATATTACCACCACCTTGCTTTACAGGGTGGAAAGCGCCGTCCTTCAAAACGTAGTTCGTACAATTGTCGCCAGTGGGGTCTATGTTCGTGGGTTCCGTGACACCGACAAGCATATTGCTGGTATAGAGGGCTGCATCAGTCTCAATGCTCGTTCCAGCACTTACCCGTGGCAAATCAGCATAGCCCTGCAGACTCGCCGTCTTGTGAATGAGCACGCCCTGGCCTGCGGCTATGTAATGAACGCGCTGAATATGAACTTGCTGGTCCTCGATGCGGTCGGCCACATAGAATAGCATGTTTGAGCCGTTGTCCACGTCTTGGAAGGTGGCGTTGCCGCAAAAGGTGATCAACTCTTTGTCAATAACGAAACGACCATATACGGTTGCATCGCCAAACACTTGGTCTGCCACAAGAGCTGCAGGCATGATGACTCGCACGCCATCTACGCCTCCCACCAAGATACTTTTGATGGTTTCGTCAGTCCAATTAACCGGCCCATCGGAATAGCCGCCTATCTCAACCGTTTGGAGTGCGCCTCTTGGCCCCAAACTGGTCAACAGGCTATACATGTTGGTTGCACTCATCCCGCTGCCCATGTTAATATAAGTCAGCGTACTGGTTTTCTCGCCAAAAAGGCCACTCTCAAACGCTGGGTTACCACCATCGATAGTAAGGGTAGACAACCTAGAATTAGCATTGCTAAATGCTCCCCCATTGACCGCGGTGACTGTCGATGGAATGATCAATTCAGTGGCTGCCTTACCATAATCCGTCAATCCTTTGATGATGGTAGCGTTATTTTCATCATACGTGAAGCAGTCTGTCTGTGAATGTCCCACCATCGTTCCTGCCGCCAACAGCAGCATGAGCAGCATTTTCTTTTATATCCTAATCCGTTCATAATCTCATACATTCCTTTGTTATTCTGTAAGCCACGGATCAGAGGCTGAGCAGGCCGTCGGGCAGTTGCATGGTCAAGGTTCTTGCCTCGCGATCGATGTCGGTGATGAACTCCTCGGCGGCGGGAATGAGCCGGCCGTCCTCCAACTCAAATAAAATGTTGGCCGTCTGGTCGTCGATGGCGGCAATGCGACCGATGGGCTGGCCAGTGGCAGCATCTATCAGCGCGAAACCAATGAGGAAGGAGGGAACCAGGGAGGCCTCATCGTCAGTGAGGGCAAGGGGGAAAAAGACGTCGCAGTTGGTCAGTTCGCGGGCACGCTCCTGCGTGTCCACATCCTCGAACTTCACCAAGGCGGTGCTGTCGCTGCGGAAACGGTACTCTTCCAAGAAGAAGGGCACCAAGATGCCGTCGAGGTCGAGCACCAGATAGTCGGCATCGACGCGGTCGAACACATCGTCATCGAACATGAAGGATATTTCACCATGCACGCCGTGAGCCTTGCCCAAGCGCCCGATTTTGTAGACTTCTTCTTTTCTGATCATGCTTCTCCTATCTTTTATTTGACCTGTAGGACATATAGCACACAGTAGAACTACAGGCTATGTGTCCTATGACAGGCGCTCGATGTGGGCACCGAGAGCATTGAGGCGCTGTTCGATGTCCTCGTAGCCGCGGTCTATCTGCTCAATATTGTCAATGCGGCTCTTGCCGTTGGCGCTGAGGGCCGCAATGAGCAGGGCGATACCTGCGCGGATGTCGGGGCTCGACATGCGTCCGGCACGGAGCTGCAGCTTGCGGTCGTGACCCACGACGACGGCGCGGTGCGGGTCGCAGAGAATGATCTGTGCACCCATGTCGATGAGCTTGTCGACGAAGAACAGGCGGCTCTCGAACATCTTCTGGTGGATGAGCACCGAGCCACGCGCCTGCGTGGCCACGGTGATGAGCACCGAGAGCAGGTCGGGCGTCAAGCCTGGCCAGGGAGCATCGGCCAGGGTCATAATGGTTCCGTCGATGAACGACTGCACCTCATAGTGGCGCTGTCGCGGAATGACGATGTCGTCGCCCTGGATCTTGATAGTCACGCCTAAACGCTGGAAGGCATCGGGAATGATGCCCAGATTCCTGACCGACACATCCTTGATGCGGATGCCGTCGCCCACCATGGCGGCCATTCCAATGAACGAGCCCACCTCGATCATATCGGGCAGGATGGTATGCTCGGCTCCATGCAGCGAGTCAACGCCCACGATGGTGAGCAGGTTCGAGGCAATGCCGCTGATCTGGGCACCCATGCTGTTCAGCAGATGGCAGAGCTGTTGCACGTATGGCTCGCAGGCTGCATTATAGATCGTGGTGGTGCCCCGGGCCATGACGGCAGCCATGATGATATTGGCCGTGCCAGTGACGGAGGCTTCGTCGAGCAGCATATAGGTGCCTTTGAGCGAGGAGCGCCGCGAATGGGAAGTGGGAAGTGCAGAAATCTCGTAGACGTCGCGTCCCTCCACATGTTCGAACTTGGCACCAAGGTTCTTGAAGCCCAGGAAATGCGTGTCTAAGCGCCTACGCCCAATCTTGTCGCCACCAGGCTTGGTGATGACCGCCTTTCCCATGCGGGCCAGCAACGGTCCGATCATCAGCACCGAACCGCGCAGCTGTGCGCATTTCCTGACGAACTCGTCGCTTTCCAGATAGTCCAGACGCAGCTGACTGGCCTGGAAGACGAAGTCGTTGCGGGACAACTGTTCCACCGTCACGCCAACGTCGCGCAGCAGCTGGATGAGGTTCTTGACGTCGCGGATGTCGGGTACGTTGTGCAGGATGACAGGGTCGCTGGTGAGCAGGGTGGCGCAGATGACCTGCAGGGCTTCGTTCTTGGCGCCCTGTGGCTTGATGGTTCCGCTGAGTGCGTGTCCGCCTTCGATGATGAATGATGCCATATCTCCTAAAGAAGTAGTGGTTGGTGGCGCGTGCCGCGCTATCTCTTTTTCTTTCCGCCGTTGCGTTTCTGCGGTTCTTTCGGTGCGTTGTTACGTCCGAGTGAAATCTGCTTCAGGTCAAGCTGTATGACGCCATCGGTGAGACGGGCCAGGTCATCGACCACCTTTTCATCGTCCATGGAGCCGTGTCCCCACTGCATGAGGTCGCGCTTCATCTGGTTAGCGGTAAGCCGGGCCAGCTCGTCGCGCTCGGGGCCTGCGGGCATGGCGGTAAGCTTTTGCAAGAGTTCCTCTATCAGTCGTCCGTAATAGCGCAACTTGATGTTGGTCTGTGGCAGCTTCATGGGTTCCGGCTTGGAGTGGAACTTCTCGGCATTGCTCACATCGTAAGGCCAGTCAATGTCCAGCTGCTTGTGGCTCATGAGATACAGATGATCCCAAAGGGTCTGCTTGTAATCGGCATTCTCCCGGATCTGGGGCACCTTGGTCTCCATCATCCTCACGATGGACTTGGCGCATTGCAGGCGCTCATCCCTGTCGGCGATGGTCACGGCGTACTCGACCATCTTCTGTATCTCGCGCCCATATTCGGGCAACTGGAGCGATTCGCGCTGCGTGTTGTAGTCTAATCCTTGTATATTCATCGTCTTTACAATAATTTTTTCGGCATCTTCGCCACATAGTCCTTCAGGTAGAAAGGCTCGAAATAGGCCACGTCCTCCGTCTGCCCGTTCAGCAACCGTCGTTCGGCGAGCGGCTGCATCCAGCGTGCCACCGGCTCCACGCCCTCTATGTAGCGGGCGTTGGGGTGGTTAATGGTCGGCATGCACTTGCCCGCACCCGGTCCGAAGAAACAGACGGGATGCTCGTCGAGCCACTGCCGGTAGGTGTCGGCATCGACCACATCGGCCTGAACAGCACGCACGGGGCGCAGGGCGCGGTCGTAGAGACCGGCATAGACCTCCATGCGGCGTGCGTCGAGCATGGGACAGAGCAACGTGTCGTCTGCCATGTCGGGATCGCGCAACAGCACTGGTACGCAAAGCAGCTCCAGCGTTGGTACGGCTATGAGCTTCAGGTCGCGCCCGAAGCAGATGCCCTTGGCCATGGACACGCCTATGCGCAGTCCGGTATAGCTGCCCGGTCCGCAGCTCACGGCCACGGCATCGAAGGGAATGGCATGGCTATCGGTGAACGACATGGCCTCATCGACCATCGAGCCTAATCGCTCGGCGCTGGCGCCTTTCTGGTCGGTGCGTTCCTCTTCGTGATAGATGACGTGCGAGTCTTCACTCACCGCCACAGAGCACAGTGCTGTGCTTGTTTCAATATGCAGTATGCAAGACATGGTGTCTATTTTTCTATTTGACGTTTAATGAGTTGACACAATGAAAGTGCAAAGTTACGTATTTTCCTGCACGTATAGGACTTTTTATCAGAAATTAACGAACTTACGGCCCTTTTGTATGTTCAGTCCACGATGCTGACGGTCTGTTCTGCGGCCACCAAGGTCGAAAGTAACCGGCTGGAGGACCTGGTCATCGCGAATGGTTTTCATGCTCGCAGTCTGATAGTCGTTGCTCTTGAAGAACCAGAAGGTGCGGGTCATGCTGCTGTCGCCTTCGGTAGCCGTGACGCTGACAGAGCAGTAGCGGGGCATGCCTAACCAGACGCTGAGCACATGGCCGTCGGCGACATCCCAGAAGGTGCCGTTGTCACGTGTGTCTTCGACCGAATACACCGGGTTCTTGAAGCCCTGGAAGTAGGGCGCAAGCGGCAGGCGATAGCGTTCCGTTTCATCGGGCTGCCCTACGACATGCGGGCTGGCCATACGGTTCAGATACTGCTCCAGCAACGTATAGCCGTCTGCTGCAACAACGTTATTGTCGGGCGTCTGTTTGTCGCTGCCCACGCAGTCTTCGTACCAGTCGGGCATACCGTCCTGGTCGGTGTCCCAACCTTCAGGACGGCTTTCCTCCGTAATGTCTAAACCCTGGAAGCCCTCGGCGTCGCTCTCCTTGTCAATGAGGCCTTTCTTACCCGAACGGCTGCCTACGGTGGAAGTGGTGCCGCTGAGGGTCTCGCTGATCATGCGCCGGTCATGGTTATCGAGTGCGGGCTGGTTACAGCCCACGTCGCTCAGCACACTCTGATAGGCCTGCCCTGCGCTCTGCACCGTGGCCTGCGATTCAAAATACGGTTTGGTGACGAAGACGGTCCAATCCAGCTTCTGGCCACCTGAGAGTTTGTAGTTGTAGGTCACGCCTTCAGCGTCCTGGGTCAGTGAACCGTCGCGGTTTTCGCGGATGTTCCCGCTGACGTAGTACTCCTGCGTGCCGCTACCGGTGCCTTCCAGGTCGGCCTGCAGCAGGATGGTCTTCGTGGTCGACGGCCCCATCTTGTAGTAATTGCCCACGAACTGGCCGTGGTGGGTGCCGCCGTCGGTGGCGCGGTTGCCCTAGAAGTAGACCACATTGTTGAACACGTCGTGCGCACCTGCATAGGCACCGCCGCCGTCCAGTCCGCCCGAGAGGCTCCAGTTGCGCCCTTCGCAGTGGGCCAGCAGGTTGTGGTGGTAGGAGCCGCAGTCGCCGCCAATGGTGGCGGCATAGCCATGCTCGCAATCTGGACCTTTGGTCTCGACATAGTTCTTGTGGCCAGCGCGGTTCAGGGCCTCGCTGATGAGCGTGCGCTGCAGGGTGACGTTCTTGGCGTTGCGGCTGGAGAAAGCCTCGTCGATAGTCCACGACACGGAGCAATGGTCCATGATGGCATGGTCATTGCCTGCCATGCCCAGTCCGTCGCTGGTACGGGGATTCGGCGAATGGCCGTCCCATTCGTCGCCTCCACCTACACGCATACGGATGAAGCGCGTGATGCCGTCGCTGCCCATGCCGAAGGGAGCACCGGTGAGCATGATACCCCGGCCGGGAGCCGTCTGTCCGGCAATGGTTACGTACTTGTCCGAGCAGGTAAGCCGCCCCTTCAGGACGATGGTGCCAGCCACATCGAAGACGATGGTGCGAGGTCCGCTCAGTTGGGTGATGCCATAGCGGAAGGTTCCCGGCTGCGGATTGTCCACATCGTCGTCGAGAGAGGTCACATGGTACACCGAGCCGCCCCGACCGCCGATGGCCCATCGGCCATAGCCCTCAGCCTCGGGGAAGGCTAGGCGCCGCGGACGGAACGACCACAGGTCGCCCTCATAGCGGGTGCCGTCGCTGGTCTCCTCATCCACCCGCCAGTAATAGGTGGACATGGCGTCCAGGCCGGTCAAGTCGAACGCCGGTGTGGCAACCGTTCCCATTTCTGCCAACTGCCCGGGCTGTGTTCCCACAAGCACGTGGTGCTTCACGGCCGCAGTGGCTGCCGTCCATTGCAGTCGGACCGTGCCGCCGTCGCAGTTGGCATGCTCATCGCCCACAGCGGGGAACGGATCGCTGGCGGTAGTCTTGGGATTGGGACGGTCGAACACCAGCGCGTTGATAAAGAGCGACGTGGTGTTGTAGCCCTGCGTATAGTCTACCGACGGGTCGGGCACGGTGCGGTAGACCACCGTCACGGGCTTGCCTTCCTGAGCGGTGAACCTGATATATGACTGTCCGCTGGCACTGGTGGTCTGCGAGCGGTTGGTTTGCTCCACACCGGTGGCGACCTGCTGCCCGTCGACATAGACGTCGAGTGGCGGTCCCTGATAGCCCGACGGATTGCTGTGATAGGCCAGCAGCGAGTGCTGCCCGCCTGTCAAGCCCTGAATGGTCAGCACGATGCCCGCACTGCCGGTCTGCAGCTGCGGAGTGTTCTTATTGGCGTCAAGACCATAGACACCTACACCGTCGCCCACCAGTCGCGAGTATTTGCTCACGCCGTCCTTCCACCACTCGCCCTTCAAGGTGCGACCGTCCTGCATTCCGTCGATGGTGGCGGTGATGGTGACGCCTTCTGCCGTGACGGTTGACTTGCTCTCGGTGCCAATCACCCAACCGGTGTAGCCATCCTCCGTACGGTTCTGCCCATTGTTGATGTCTATGCGCTGTGCATCGACAGCGGTCAGCATGGTCAGTGCAAACGTTGTCAATAGTATTCTTTTCATGCTTCAAGTAGTTTTTTTCCGATTTGTGTGCAAAGATACGTGATTTTTTCGAGAAATTAGGCTTTTTTTTGTATTTTTGCACCATGATAGCACAATTCCATTTGCTCCACACCGACATGGAGCGCCCATCGAGGCTGAACGACCCCTTTGACTACGAGCCGCATGCACTGAGCATGATGGCTGCAGAAAGCGTGTGTAAATATATAGACAAGGTGGAAGCATGGCAGCCGGACTTAGAGGCCGGCAAGATGCTGGGCGTGCTGGTCTGCCAAACAGCTGACGGCAGTCTGGGCTTCCTGACAGCCTACTCGGGACTGCTGGCCGGGCGCAACGACTGGGACTACTTCGTGCCGCCCGTGTTCGACGCCCAGCAACCCGACGGACACTTCAAGCAGACCGAGCGCCAGATATCGGCCATCAACGACGAGGTGCGCAGGTTAGAAACATTGACACCACTACCCGCGGAGCGGCTTTGCGAACTGAAACAGCAGCGCAGGCAGATGTCGGAAGAGCTGCAATTATGGCTGTTCCGTCAATACCGCATGCTAAACGCTCGCGGTGAAGAAAAAGATCTCGTGGAAATTTGGCGCGACTATCACCCGTCGGAACGCATCCTTCAAAAATTCCCCATTCCACCGGGCGGATCAGGCGATTGCTGCGCACCGAAACTACTGCAATATGCCTACAAGAAAGGACTGCGCCCACTGGCCATTGCCGAGTTCTGGCAAGGGGCATCGCCACGGGGAGAGATTCGCCATCACGGCCACTACTATCCGGCTTGCAGCGGGAAGTGCAAACCTATTCTGGCCCACATGCTTGAAGGCATTGACGTGGACAGGCGCCTGCCTAAGCCACCCACCCTGCCAATAGACATTCTCTATGAGGACAACGCCGTCATGGTAGTGAACAAGCCCGCTGGGCTGCTCACCGTGCCGGGACGTAACGGACTGCCTTCGGTGGTAAGCATGCTGCGCGAGCGGCATCCGGAAGCCACCGGCCCCATGATGGTTCACCGCCTTGACATGGACACTTCCGGGCTCTTGGCAGTGGCACTGACCCCGGAAGCCTATCATCATTTGCAGCAACAATTTCTGGAACGCACCATCGGCAAGCGCTATGTGGCCTTGCTACAGACGCCCTCGCCAACAGCCCGTGAGCGCCTGCTGCAACAGCCCGAGGGCATGATCAGCCTGCCCTTGCTGCCCGACCCGCTCGACAGGCCACGGCAGGTGGCCGACCCGGTCAAAGGAAAGCAGGCTGTCACGGAATACAAGTTGCTCGATGCCGAAGGGCTACACCCACGCATCACCCTTATCCCGCACACCGGACGCACACACCAACTGCGTGTACACTGCGCCCACCACGCCGGACTGGGCTGTCCCATCCTGGGCGATCCGCTCTACGGATTGCGCTCCGACAGGCTCTACCTGCATGCCGAGAAATTGTCATTCCGCCATCCTATCAGCGGAAAGGCCATGGAGTTCCAACAGCCGGCCCCCTTCTAAGGATGACGGAATTACAGGTCATTTATGACCCATATAACCTATAAGCCTACAACTCAATGACGCGCATAGAATAGGGGGGCAGGTGCAGATTGTTGCCTGCCACGCCCTGCTTCAGTTCCAGTTTCTGCTGCTCGGGTTTGCCTTCGAAGCTTTCGGTCCTGGAAGTTGCAGAAATAGCGATTCCATCGGTCTGTAGCTGTAGTTCTACGGGCAATGCATTCACCAGCTTCAGGTAGGTCTTGCCTGTCTTCGAGTCCTTGACCACGCTGGCACCTACACGATAGCCTAATGTCGGATCCTTTAGTGACAACTCGGAATGGATATAGGTATCGCCGCCGTAAACAGAGAACAATCGCTGAACATCGTAAGCCGGTGTGGTGCGCACGTCGGTGTTCGAGAAATAGATCATGTCGGGGTTCCAGTTCGAGTGGCCGTCCTTGCAGAGCATCGGCGCATAGCTGGTCATTTCTACCACATCGCCGTTACGCTCAATATCGGTGAGGTAGAGTGCCTCGGCCAAGGCCGTCTCCACATTGGGACGCTTCGTCTTGGTGGATGCTGCCCATTCGCCAAGATAGACCTTGGCACTGTTGCGGTCGTAGCTGTCATAGTAGTGGCGGTTGTGCATGAACCAGCCCGTCGATTCGTAATAATGCTCGTCGACCATGTACTGCAAGTCGGGATGGGCCTTGGTAAACTCCCAACCCTCTAAGTAGTCGGCACTCGGTGCGTGGAACGGGCCCACGGTGCCACAGATCTTGATATCGGGATACTTGGCACGGACAGCACGGGCAATCATCGTAAAGCGCTCCTCGAAGACCGTGGAGATGATGTCCTCGTTGCCCAAGCCTATATATTTAAGGTGGAAGGGGGCGGGATGGCCGGCGTCAGCACGCATCTTTGCCCACTTCGAGGTGGCAGGGTCGCCATTGGCCCACTCAATGAGGTCGAGTATCTCCTGTATGTAGGCAGGCATCTGGTCCATGGGGATGCCTCCCTGCTGACCGCCCATTCCATCGGCATTGTTGGCCGAATTCTGGCAAGGCACTCCTGCAGCCAGCACAGGCAGGGGCTCGGCACCGATGTCCTCACAGAACTGGAAATACTCATAGAAGCCCAGTCCGCGCGTCTGGTGGTAATGCCAGATGTTGAAGTCGGGCTTACGATCCTGAAGCGGGCCCACGGTGTGGTGCCAGTGATAGATATTATCCAGGCCCTGACCATGACTCATACAGCCACCGGGAAAGCGCACAAATTTCGGATGCAGATCGGCAATGACCTGTGCCAAGTCCTTGCGAAGACCGTTCTTACGTCCTTTGAAAGTATCCTGCGGGAACAGCGACACCATATCGACACAAACCTCGTCACGGCCCAGCGGCAGCACCAACAGACGTGCCTTGGCCTCAGTCTTCCTGGCGGTGAGCACAGCACTGCAACGCTCCCATCCAGAGGTTTGTCCCTTTACCTTCAGCTTGGCCTTGGCGATGACCGTTCCATCGGGAGCCAACAGAGCCACCACGAAGTTCTTCTTGCCACGGATAAACATCGAGAAATCGTATTTTTTACCCATTTCAACGGCGATTCCATCCCATCCATCATTGATAAGCGAGTCTTCTGAAACAACGGCATAATGAGGATTGTTGGCCGACAGCGGCTGCTTGTCGTCAATGCGGATCGGGGCATTGGAATGCCATGCCGTAGTAGCATTCCAGCCGCCATGGTCACGCGGGGTATATTCAAAGTCGCGGTTCTGCACCAGTTCGGCATAGAGGCCACCGTCGGCGGCATAGCTGATGTCCTCGAAGAAGATGCCGATGAGCTTGTCGCTGATGGGCTTCTGTTGCGAGAGATCCACACGAAGGGTACCTTTCATCGGTGCGGTAAGATGAGCCAATCGCAAAGCATCGTCGTGCATGCGCTCATTGGACAGCTGCCATGCACGTTCAGAATCACGGAAATGTCGTTCAATTATGTCCATTTCATCGGCGTTTAGCTCAAACTGATAGCCTTCCATGAGCCGCCCGCCAATGGTGGCCGTGTCACGCGTCCAGGCCAAATCATCAATCTGTGAGGACTCGTCGGGTGCAAAGTCACGGAAATTGGGCGTGGCCGAGACGAAACGCTTGCCCTTGTCCGACTTGTAGTAGATGTCGAATGTACCATCCTCGTTCTCGAACACGATGGGTTCCAGACATTGACGTGTGGACTGTCGCGGATAGTCCTGCGGTCGCCAGTTCACAAGATCACGGCTGTAGGAGGCGGCAAAAACAGGCGAACGGTCGTTGACCTGGAACACCAGTCGCCATGTGCCGTCCTTGGCCCGGGTCACCGAGGGATGGAACATGCGCTTCTCGGCACCCCATGTGCCGTAGTCGCTCGAGCACAAACGCCCCAGGTCGTGCCAGCCCGTGCTGTCCTGACGCGCAATGTGCAGACCGCCGTTCTGATCGGGAGAGTAGATGAACACTTGCTGCCCCTGTGCCATCGTGAACAAGGAGAACAAAGCGGCAGCCGATGCTGCCAGCATTTTCCGGATAGATTTCATAGTTTTTCTGAGTTTGTTATCATTTATTGCTTTACGTTCTGGCCGTACTTTTTGCATGCAAAATTACGAAATAAACTGCTTATTGGAGAAGAAAACAGCAAAATTATTTCAAGAAAGCCCGTTACGCATGTTCTGAATGGCCAACAAACGGGTCAGGAGACAGGGACAGGAGGGTTAAATAATGATAAAGCATGCTGTATTAATGAGAAAATGTTTATCTTTGCATGAAATATGACTAAAAACCAACTACCAACATGAAAAGAACCCAGAAAATGCTGATAGGCCTGAGCATGCTCTGCCTGTCGACCCTGCCCACTGAGGCGCAGAAGAACCCCATCCTTCCCGAATGGCATGCCGACCCGGAGATTATCTACGACGGCGGACGCTACTACATCTATTCCACCACCGACGGCGCGCCCGGCTGGGGCGGCTACTTCTTCACCTGCTATTCGAGCAAGGACCTGAAGCAATGGCGCTATGAGGGCATTACGCTCGACCTGCACCGTGACACAAAGTGGGCCAAGGGCAATGCCTGGGCACCCTGCATCGTAAAGAAGAACGGCAAATTTTACTTCTACTACAGCGGCGACCAGGGCGAGCGCAAGGCTATTGGCGTGGCCATGAGCGACACCCCCACCGGGCATTTCCGGGACCTGGGTCACCCCATTGTAGACAAGCGCCCGGCAGGCGTGAGGGGCGGACAGCAGATTGACGTAGACGTGTTTACCGACGATGACGGGCAGAGCTACCTGTACTGGGGCAACGGCTACATGGCCGGCGCCAAGCTGAACGACGACATGGTGTCAATAGACACGACAACCATCAAGGTCATGACCCCACGCGGAGGCTCGCTGAAGGACTATGCCTATCGCGAGGCACCCTACGTGTTCAAGCGCAAGGGCGTGTACTACTTCCTTTGGAGCGTTGACGACACGGGATCGCCCAACTACCATGTGGCATACGGCACCAGCAATTCGCCCTTAGGCCCCATCGAAGTGGCCAAGGAGCCGGTGATCCTGCAGCAGCGTCCCGACCAGCAAATCTATGGCACGGCCCACAACTCGGTGGTCCAGGTGCCGGGCAAGGACAAGTGGTATATTGTGTATCACCGCATCAACAAGGACTATTTAGACAGGAAGAACGGACCGGGCTATCACCGCGAGGTGTGCATCGACCCGATGGAGTTTGAGAAGGATGGCCGCATCAAGCCCGTCATACCGAGCAACTGACTAGGACGAAAAAGTCGGAAAAAACAAAAAAGAATGGAGATATGAATCATCAGCGACCATTACTCTTTTATTTATCCTTTCTGCTGGCATGGCTTTCCGCATCGCCCATGCGTGCCGACCACTTGTCCACGATGTTGGGGGCAAAGCATCTGGTAGTGACCCTGAACAGCGGCGCCACCTACCATTATATCGTCAGCACCGAGTCCGTGCCGGTATTTGCACTCGGACAGACAGAGGTCGTCATTCAGCACGACACGTTCAGTAAAGCCGACATCAAGTCCATACGCCTGAAGAACATCACCCGCTTCCTGCTTGACGAGGACAGCACCAGCTTTGGCAACAACTATGCCGTGGACAACGGCATGCTGGCTTTCCGGCGTACACTCACAGTGGGCTGCTGGGGCTCCATCGTGCTGCCAGTATCGCTCACCGGAGCACAGGTGCGCTATGCCTTCGGCGATGATGCCATGCTGGCCACCGTGCGTGGCTTCCGCGAGGATGACAACGCCACCGTGGACTATGAGACGATAGCACTGGACACCGACGAGGTGGTGCTGAAGTCAGGCGAGCACTATCTCATCCGACCGTCGCGCGAACCTGACGTAGCTGCCAACAAGACCGTGTTCCTGGCCACAGGACTGCGAGCCACGGGCCCGCTCTACCTGATTCCGGAAGTGTCGCTTGCCCTGAAACAGTCACCAGGCATCAAGGGCGTGAAGTCGGCCGACGGCACGACAAACCTCATTCAGCGCGGCACCTATACCGTCAAGGACGGCAGCAGCACTGCCAACCAGCTGCTCACCAGCAAGAACCCCGTCTACACCCTGGGCGACGACGGCCTGTTCAGCGTCCATACCGACCCGGTGCTGGTGAAAGCGTTCTCGTCCTGGTTCTACGACATGAGCAGTGAGCCGCACACAATCAGCTTCTACGTCGATGGCGTGAGCATCAATCCTACAGGGATTGCCGCAGTGGCCAACAGCCACGATGCCTTACAGGCCGATAACCGCATCTACGACCTGAGAGGATGTGTCGTAGGCCGCGACGGCGATGGCCAGCAACTGCCTAAAGGCATCTATGTGAAGAACGGAAAGAAGTTTATCATCAGATAACATGACAAGACCATACGCTATGAAAAAACGATATATCACGGCTTTGCTATCGGCCATCACCGTCTTGCCTTCGATGGCTCAGGACACACTCTGGGTGCGCTACGACAACCGCTTCAAGGCCAACGGCCACGTCAGCCTGAAGAGTGTAGACTCACTCAGGTTCCAGACAAGCCAGCTGCAACTGGTCAAGAGCGACGGCACCAAGGTGAACAAGAGCTACACAAGCTTCTGCCCCGTCGATGCCGCCGACATCAGCTTCACGAATCCGGGACGCTATCTGCTGAAACCCAACACCTACAGCGGCACCGACTACAACAACAGCGAGGCCACTCAGGGCTATAACTTCGCCCATTCCTTGGAAAGCGAACACTTCGCCGTGTTCTGGGATGCCCGCTACGGCAGTAACCCGAAGCGCATCAAGCACCCTGACAGGGGCGAGATAGCCAACGCCTACGATGTGCTCAACGTGGCTGAAAAGTGCTGGAAGGTCTATGTCGGCGAGCTCGGCTTCCTGGAGGAAGGCCACTCCACCACCGACAAATTCAAGATTCAGCTCTACATACCCTATCAGGCAGACTGGCGGGCCGATGCTTCCGGCACCGAAGGCGCGAGCGGCGGATATACAGGCATAGGCCATTTCAACCCCTGGGCAGCCACTGCACGCGGCGGACACACCATTGCCCATGAGGTGGGACACACGTTCCAGTACCTCGTCTCGGCCGACCTCGGCACCAACTCCTGGCACACCGACCGCGGATGGCGCTGGGGATGGGGCGGCGGCAACGACAACTGCTGGTGGGAGTGCTGCGCTGACTGGCAGGCCTACCAGATTTTCCCCGACCGCCAGTTTACCGACGGCGAGTATTTCGAGCAGCATCTCGCTAGTCACTACCTGAACTTCCTGCATGAGGACTGGCGCTATGCCAACTGTTTCATTCAGGACTGGTGGTGCATGAAATACGGACGCGACTTCATTGGCCGACTGTGGCGGGCCACGACGCCTTACGAAGATCCCGTCGAAACCTACAAACGGATGAACAACCTGACACAGGAACAGTTCAACGACGAAATGATGGAGGGCTACATGCGCATGGCCACATGGGATATTGACGGTGTGCGCGAACGTGCCAAGAACCGCATCGGCCAGCACAAGAAATACCTGGTGGCCTCGAATGCTGCACAGGGCATCTACAAGACCAGCGTCAACACATGCATCCAGAACTACGGCTACCACATCACCAACATGTCGCGCCCTGCCGTGGGCACCACGGTCAAGGCCCATTTCACCGGACTGACCGATGCCGACGGCTACCATTATGTATATAAGGAGCGCGCCGGCTGGCGCTATGCCTTCGTGGCGCTGATGAACGACGGCACCCGCGTCTATGGCGAGGTAAAGGCCGACAAGGAGGGCGTAGCCGAGCTCACCATCCCCGAAGGCCACGGCACGTGCAAGAACCTGTTCTTCGTGGCCATGGGTGCCCCCACCCAGCACTGGCCCCATCCCTGGACCAGCGGCAAGGCCAGCAGCGACTGGAGCCAGAACAACGAACAGTGGCCCTACGAGGTGCAATTCGAACAAACCAAACCGCTATAGGTTCTATAAGTCCCATAAAAAACAAAAGCAATGAAAAAACTACTAATCATTCTCGCCGTGGCACTCATTGCCCTGCCACTGGCAGCCAAGAAGAAGGCTGTAAAGCAGCAGTCCGACCGTGAATACTGGTGTGAACAAGCTTGGAAAATGGCCCAACCCGTACTGGAGAACATGGCTAAGGGCGAGCTTCAGAAAAACATGAAGACTGAGTTCAGTCCCTCGTTCGACAACCGCAACCGCAAGGTAGTCTACATGGAGACCTTCGGCCGCCTGATGGCCGGCATTGCTCCGTGGCTCGCCTTACCCGACAGTGCGTTCGGCAATTCTCCCGCCGACGTGAAGGAACGCGAAATGGTGCGCCAGCTGCGCCAGTGGGCACTGGCCTCCTACAAGCACTCCGTTGACCCCGACTCGCCCGACTACCTGGTCTGGGGTGCCTCGGGACAGAACCTCGTCGACGCTGCTTACATCGCCGAGTCGTTCATCCGTGCCTACGACGCCCTGTGGGTGCCGCTCGACCAGGTGACGAAAGACCGCTACATCAAGGAATTCAAGATGCTGCGCAAGTACGAGCCGCCCTACACCAACTGGTTCCTCTTCTCGTCGACCATCGAGAGCTTCATTGCCAAGGCCGCCGGACTGAAGGAATATGATGACTTCCGCGTGATGATGCCCATCCGCAAGACCGAGGAGTGGTACGTGGGCGACGGCTGGTATGCCGACGGCCCTGTGTTTGCCTTCGACTACTATACCAGCTACGTGTTCCATGCCATGTACTTGGAAACGCTTCAGAACATGATCGACGCCAAGCAGAACGGCACACGCCTGGAATACAACAAATACTACGACCGCGCACTGAAGCGTGCGCAGAAGTTCGCCATCATCCTTGAGCGCTTCATCTCGCCCGAGGGCACCTTCCCCGTCATCGGTCGCTCTACACCCTACCGCATGGCAGCCCTGCAGCCCCTTGCCCTGATGGCCTGGTACCAGAAGTTGCCCAAGGACCTGAGCAACGGACAGGTGCGCGCTGCCCTGACGAAGGTGATGCACCGCATGTACGACGAGCAGCAGAACTACAACGACGCAGGCTTCCTGACCATCGGCTTCTGCGGCCATCAACCCGAGACAGCCGACTGGTACACCAACAACGGCTCGCTCTACATGACCTCGCTTTCGCTGATGCCACTTGGCCTGCCCGCAAGCCACGACTTCTGGACCTGCCCGGCAGAACCTTGGACGCAGGTGAAAGCTTGGGGCGGACAGCCCTTCCCGAAGGATCACCGCTGGGCCGACGACATCAAAACCAAGGACAAGTGGTAACTGACTGCCTAACCTGCCGCAAACCGTGTTGCATTATGCGGCAAAACGCCATTGCATTATGCGGCAAAACGCCATTGCATTATGCGGCAAAACGCGCTGCATTATGCGGCAAAACGCGCTGCATTATGCGGCAAAATGCGCTGCATTATGCGGCAAAATGTGGGTCAATCGTCCCAAGTTATTTTTGCATAGTAACTTAGAACCTACGCAAAGAGGCCGCAACATGGGGGTTGCGGCCTCTTTTTAGTAACCGTTATGATGATCACTACAGCAGATTCATGGTGTCGGTGGCAATCATCAGCTCCTCATCGGTGGGGATGACCACAACCTTTACGCGCGAGTCATCGGCCGAGATGACAGCCTCCTCGCCACGCACCTGATTCTTCTGCTCGTCGAACTTCACGCCGAGGAACTCCAGGCCCTCGCACACGGCCGAGCGCATGCCTATCTGGTTCTCGCCCACACCGGCGGTGAAGACGATAACGTCGAGGCCACCCATGGCGGCAGCGTAGGCACCAATGTACTTCTTGATGCGATAGAAGTACATGTCCTGAGCCAACTGTGCACGCTCGTCACCGTTCTTGGCAGCACTTTCCACGTCACGCATGTCGCTGCTGCCTCCGGTCAAGCCGGCCACGCCGCTCTTCTTGTTCAGCAAATTGCTCATGCCGTCGGCGTCAAGACCCAGTTTCTTCTCAATAAACGTCACGGCGCCGCCATCGATGTCGCCGGCACGGGTGCCCATGACCAAGCCCTCCAAGGGAGTGAGACCCATCGAGGTGTCGATGCACTTGCCGTCGACCACGGCAGCGATAGAGCCACCATTACCCACGTGGCAGGTCACCATCTTCGTGCCCTCGGCAGGAATACCTAAGAACTCGCAGGCACGTGCCGATACATAGCGGTGAGAGGTGCCGTGGAAGCCGTAGCGACGGATGCCGTACTTCTCGTAAAGCTCGTAGGGAATGGCATACATATAAGCCTTCGGCGGCATGGTCTGGTGGAAAGCGGTGTCGAACACACCTACCTGCGGCAGACCCGGCATCAGTTCCTTCACGGCGTTCACGCCCTTCAGATTGGCGGGATTGTGCAGGGGAGCCAGGTCCGAGCACTTCTCGAACTCCTTCAGAACCTCGTCGGTCAGCACCACGCTCTTGTTGAACTTCTCGCCGCCATGCACCATGCGATGGCCCACGGCATCGATTTCGTCAAGGCTCTTGATGACGCCGATCTCCGGGTCAGTGAGCAGCGAGAAGATGAACTTCACGCCCTCAGTGTGCTCTGGAATGTCGTGCATAATCTGGCGCTTCTCGCCATTGGCCAGCTTCACCTTCACGAACGAGCCTTCCAAGCCTACACGCTCGGCGCCGCCACTTGTCATCACACTCTTGTCGTCCATGTTGTACAGCGCATACTTGATACTGGACGAACCACAGTTCAATACTAATATCTTCATTTTTATAAGTGAAGAGTGAAGAGTGAAGAGTAAAGAATTTGCTACCGCATTCTTAGACTCTCCACTCTCCACTCAATGATTTAATTGGTTATTCTTTTTTATTGTCTTAATTGATGAAACTAACAATGCTATCACCTCACTACAATCATTTACCATGCTCTCGTACGATTTATCGTCCAAGAAATTGGTATCATGAAGTAGATTCAGCCAATTCATGGTCTCATTAGCTTCTTTAAGAGCTATGTGAAGTTTTGAAGCGAAGTCAGAGGGACTTTGTGCAAACTCCGACTCATGAACATTTGCAGAAATAGAAGTGCCAGATTTCAGCACCTGTTTGTAAATCGTTTGCAACTTCCAGTCATTGCTTGAGAAATGCAGGAACATATTCACAATCCTGACAGCAAAAGCATAACTTTTAATATGCAACGGTCCACCTTCTCTGTTGTAATGTATCATGGCGGCAGCAAATTCTTCACTCTTCACTTTTCACTCTTCACTTTTTAGCATCCATAGCCTGGCAGGCAGTGATGGCCACCATGTAGTAGATGTCATCGACCGAGCAGCCGCGCGACAGGTCGTTGACCGGGCGGGCGATACCCTGCAGGATAGGGCCGATGGCAATGGCATCGCCCAGTCGCTGCACCAGCTTGTAGCCAATGTTGCCCACCTCGAGGTTGGGGAACACCAGCACGTTGGCGTTACCGGCAATGTCACTTCCGGGAGCCTTTTTCTGTCCGACAGCGGGCACCAGGGCAGCATCGGCCTGCAGCTCGCCGTCGACCTTCAGGTTCGGGTCAAGCTCCTTGGCCAGACGGGTAGCCTCGACCACCTTGTCCACCACCTCGTGCTTGGCGCTGCCCTTCGTCGAGAAGCTCAGCATGGCCACGCGGGGATCAGTGAATCCGGCCACCGAGCGGGCCGTCTGAGCCGTGCAGACTGCAATCTGTGCCAGCTCGCTGGCATCGGGCATGGGCGTTACGGCCACGTCGCCTACCACGAGCACGCCGTCTTCGCCATACTGCTTCTGCTGCGTGATGAGCAGCATGCCACCGCTGACGCAGGTGATGCCCGGGGCACACTTGATGATCTGCAGGGCGGGACGCAGGGTGTCACCGGTAGTTGACAGGGCACCGCTGATCTGACCGTCGGCACCCTCGGTCTTGATAATCATACAACCCAGATAGAGCGGGTTCTTCACCAGTTCGCGGGCCTGCTCAATGGTCATGCCCTTCTTCTTGCGGAGCTCGGCCAGCAGCGTGGCATACTCCTCGCTCTTCGGGTTGTTCTCGGGATCAATGATGGTAGCCTTGCCGATGTTCTGCAAGCCCCACTCCGCAGCCAGGCGGCCAATTTCGTCGGGGTTGCCAATGAGAATGATGTCGGCAATGTCGTCGCCCAACACACGGTCGGCGGCACGAAGCGTACGCTCTTCAAGAGCCTCAGGGAGCACAATGCGCTGCTTGTTAGCCTTAGCACGCGCAACAATCTGACTTAATAAATCCATAGTTTGTTTTTATAATGAAATGTATAAATGAAATCTTTCTGCATGCAAAAGTAGCAAAAATTATTGAGACAGCATTATCACGGCATTTAAAAAATGTTTAGGGCGGGAAAAAAGGGTATCTACCACGCCCCAGAATGGCGACATCAGATAGTATTAAGGTCGAAGTAACGGTAGTCGCTGAGCAGGGTGGTGAGGAATTGCTCATGGCCGGAATACTCGTCGGGCATCTCCAGTTCGCTGCGCAGTTCGCGGGCAAGCTGCTCAATGCGGTGGCGACGCGACGAACTGCGGTCGGCCAGTGTGCGGGCAATACGGTCGGCCTGGGCCTCGGACAGGTTACGAGCCTCATCGTAGGTGGGCTGGTAGCCATCTTGCACGAAACGGAACTCGTCGAGGCTGACACGGATCTTACCGTATGCTTTCAGCTTGATGACCATGGTTCCGGCGGCCAGGTCGCCCAGTCGCTGACGGCGTGGTGTGACCAGCATGGAGAAGGCTGCCACGGCTCCGCAGAACATCAGGTCAATGGGCAGCAAGAGCCAGCGCAGCAGCACGTCGCCCAGTGATGCACGGCCGCCATCAGAGCGCGCCACACGCATCTTCAGCAAGAACTTGCCCAGCGTCTGCCCACCGGTGAGCCACTCGCAAACGGGCTGATAGAGCATGAAGGGCAGCGCAACGAAGAGAAGGAGCAACGTGGTGTTGAACGGAATATTGAGATATTCGAAGACAGACACCACCGAGAAGACATAAGCCACCAGCACCGCCCAGTCAATGACAAGGCCGAAGAAGCGCGTCAGTGTCTTGGCAGGCATCTGCTCAATGCACACGAATTGTCCGGTAAGAATTTTTTTGTCCATTCAGAAAGAATGCTGCAAAGGTACAAAAAAAACAACATTCCCGGCTGCTGTCTCGCATTTTTTTCGTACCTTTGCCCTCTCTGGGAAGAAAATTCCCTTTCACAACAGATGAAGGAAGCCATTTTCGTCAAGCAGAACATAGGGCATTGGCAGGAGACCGAAGCCCTGGTGGAAGGCGCCGAGGCCGAGAGTCCCGACGTGCTGGCCGATGCATACATCACGACCACGAGCGACCTGGCCTTTGCCCAGACCCACTACCCGGCATCGCGCACAACGCAATACCTGAACGCACTGGCTTTCTCGCTGCACAACAGCATCTACCGCTTCAAGCGCGAGCCGCTGAGCCGCTTGGTGACATTCTGGACGCGCGAGGTACCCACCACCATGTGGGAGGCTCGGCGCGAACTGCTGCTCTCGTTCCTGATCTTCCTGGTGTCGGTGCTCATCGGCGTGGTGTCGACACTGGGCGACAGCGACTTTCCACGCATCATCCTGGGCGACAGCTACGTGGACATGACACTTGAGAACATACAGAACGGCAATCCGATGGCTGTCTACAACAGCAACAACGAGAGCGACATGTTCCTCGGCATCACACTGAACAACGTCAAGGTGTCGTTCATGGTCTTTGCCATGGGCGTGCTCACCAGTTTCGGCACAGGCTACATGCTATTGGCCAACGGCGTGATGGTTGGTGCTTTCCAGACTTTCTTCGTCGAGCACGGACTGTTCTGGGACTCGTTCCTGGCCATCTGGCTGCACGGCACACTTGAGATCTCGGCCATTATCGTGGCCGGTGCCGCAGGACTGGCACTGGGCAACGGATGGCTGTTTCCTGGCACATACAGCCGCATGGCGTCGTTCCGGCGCGGTGCAAGGCGGGGACTGAAAATCGTCATCGGCACCGTCCCGATATTCATCTGTGCCGCCTTCATCGAGGGGTTCCTGACACGCCACACCGAATGGCCCGACGCACTCAGGCTGCTCATCATCGGAGTGTCGCTGCTATTCATCGTCTTCTACTTCATCCTCCTGCCCATCAAGATACACCATGAGAGCTGACACATTGCAAATTGACCACCAGCTACTACAGCAGCTACAGCAGGATTCCCGCTATGCCTATGCCATAGAAGAGAAGAAACCCAGCCTGCTGAACGAGCTGTTTCAATCGATAGAGCGATGGCTGTCGGCCAATATCTCTGTTGACGGCAAGCCGCTGCGCCTCATTCTCTACGGCATCTGCGCCTTAGCCGTTGTGGCCGTGGTGTGGTGGATAGTGCGCTACGTACAGAACAGGCACTCCAGCAACATGAAGCAGCAGGAAAGCAACTTGGAGGAAGAAGAGGAAAGGAACATATACAGCGTGGATTTCGACAGCGAGATAGCCCAAGCCCTCGAGTCAGGCAACTATACCCGCGCCACAAGGCTACTCTACCTACAGACGCTGAAAGATCTGAGCAATGCGGGACGCATAGACTGGCAGCCGCAAAAGACACCCACACAATTCACCTTGGAGGTGAAGCAAGAGGCTTTCAGCAACATGACCTACCACTTCCTGCGCATACGCTATGGCGGCTTCGAGGCCGACAAACAGCTGTTCGAGAGCATGACATCGCTGAAAAATGCGGTTGAGAAAGGAGGTGACGCATGAAGGGAATACACATTTTCGGCATCATCGTAGGTGTCATGGTAGTCCTGACTGTACTCGTTAGCATAAGCGGGTCACGCACCTATGAATGGGACCCCACATTCGACGCCCACGATGACGAGCCCTTCGGCTGCGAGCTGTTCGACCAGATGGCGGCGAGTTCCATGGGCGACAGCTACCACGTGGAGAGCAAAGAGATGACACTGAACGAACTGACAAAGAAAGAAAACCTTGCTCCGACAGCCGGGAAAAGGGGATGGCTGCTACAGGCCTATGAGCTGAAAGCAGACAGCAATGAGACACACCATCTGCTGGAATTCGTGCGCAGTGGTCATCAGGTCTTGCTTGCCACGAGTTACCTTTCCTATGAGATGAGGGACTCGATACATGTCAGTATCTGGGGACATCAATGCGTTGCCGACTTCTTAGAAAAGAAAGTAGAGGAAAAACAGTACTACGACACCATTGTTTGGGCAACCAACGACAACTACCCCACTGCCAAGTTCGTAATAAAAGCCAGCCTCTGCGACACCTACCTGCAACAGGAAAGCTGCACAGACGATTCTGCCAGCCACACCTCGCGCCCTCTTTACGACGAAGAGATACTGGCCTCCATGAACGTGTGCATTGAGACAGACGACCGGCAAGTCTGCCGGGACTATCCTGTGGCCCTAAGCATGAAGATGGGACAAGGCGAGCTCATCCTGGTGAGCACCCCATTGCTGCTGACCAACTACGGCATGCTGAGCGGACAAGGGGCACCATACATTTTCCGACTGCTGTCACGCTTCAGCAACAAGCCAGTGAGCAGGGTGGTGCTGAAGACAAAAGAACAGTACAGCTATGATACCAAGACCGATCTGTGGGCCATGCTCGACTACATCAGCACACAGCCGCCATTGTGGTGGGCATGGTGCCTGATGCTGCTACTCATCCTGCTGTTCATCTTGACCAATGCCCGCCGCAAGCAACGCGTCATCCCCGTTGTCACAGCCCCAGAGAACCATTCGCTCAAGTTTGTGCGCCTCATCGGCACGCTCTACCATAACCAAGCCAACCATACTGACTTGACTGCAAAGAAGTTCCACTACACCGCCGAACGATTGCGACGCGACCTGCACGTCGACATCACTAATCCGCAGGAGGACGATGCCTCGGCCGCCATCATTGCCCAAAACACCGGAACCGATGCAGGCGAAGTGCTACAGGCCATCAAAGAGGTGCGACAGCTGGTACAATCACGCTTAGGCATCAGTGAACAGGAAATGCGACACTGCATAGAACTGCTCAACTGGCTTTCGTCTCCCTGACCATCACTGCATCAGCGGCACATCAACCCAACATGCCCCATAAGTGCTAAGAATCAACAACTCCCCATCAAGAATATGCAAGAAGAATCCATCTCCCCCACCCCACGGCCCGAGCTCACGCTCTTTGCCGAGAAAATCCAACTGCTGCGCGAACAGATTGCGCAGGTCATCGTAGGTCAGCAGGAGGCCGTAGAGCTGCTGCTTACAGCCATCATTGCCGACGGACACGTACTGATTGAGGGCGTGCCTGGCGTAGCAAAGACACTGCTGGCCAAGCTTATGGCCCGACTGATTGACGCCCGGTTCAGCCGCGTGCAGTTCACACCAGACCTGATGCCCAGCGACGTGCTCGGCACCACCGTGTTCAACATGCAGACACAACAGTTCTCGTTCCATCCCGGCCCCATCTTCGCCAATATCGTATTGGTCGACGAAATCAATCGCGCTCCGGCCAAAACACAAGCGGCCCTGTTCGAGGTGATGGAAGAACGACAGGCCACCATCGACGGCGAGCAACACCCCATGGGACCGCTCTATACCATTCTGGCCACACAGAATCCCGTAGAACAGGAGGGCACCTATAAACTGCCCGAAGCCCAGCTGGACCGTTTCATGATGAAGATTACCATGGGCTATCCGCCTGTAGACCAGGAGGTGGAGATCCTTAGCCGCCACCTCAACAAGCCCATGTCGGCCGGACTCGACGCTGTCCAGCCCATCGTGACCCAGCAAGAGCTGCTACAGATGCGGCAAACCCTACAGCAGGTTTTCGTAGACCCGTCGCTGTTGCGCTACATAGCACAGGTCATTGAGCAGACCCGGCAGAGCAAGCACATCTTCCTTGGTGCCTCGCCACGTGCATCGGTGGCCACGATGCAGGCATCACGGGCATACGCATTGCTGCAAGGACGCGACTTCGTCACGCCCGACGACATCAAGAAAGTGATGCCCGCCGTGCTGTGCCACCGCATCATCCTCACCGCAGAAGCCGAGATGGAGGAGCTTACCACGCTGCGCGTGGTGACGGGACTTTTAGAGAAAGTGGAAGTACCGAAGTAGTTGACTGTTTACCATTAATTGTTTTTGTAGTTTGAGATTTACACGCCGTTTCTACCTTTTGGGCACACTGGTGGTGCTGACCCTGACTGCCGGCTACTGGCTGCACCCGCTCTTCGTGGCCGGGCGCTGGGCCTGGTGGCTGCTGGTCATGGCCACACTGACCGACATAGTCCTCCTATATTATAAAAGAGGTGTGGACGCCCGGCGCGTATGCAGCGACCGCTTCTCGAACGGCGATGCCAACCCAGTAAACATCAGCGTGGACAACAGCTACGGCCTGACAATCAAGCTGGAAGTCATTGACGAGATTCCCTTTGTATTCCAACGCCGCGACGTATGCTTCACGGCCACCGCGTCGCCACATAGCCAAGCCAGCATCGACTATGAGCTGACACCCACACAACGGGGCAAATATGCCTTCGGACGCATCAGGGTCTTCGTCTCAACCAGACTCGGCCTATTCATGCGCCGCTACACCTGCGGCACGCCGAAGGATGTGAAGGTCTATCCGAGCTACCTGATGCTGCGGCAGTATGAACTGCTGGCCATGAGCAACAATTTGCGTGAGATGGGACTGAAACGCATTCGCCGCATAGGCCATAACACGGACTTCGAACAAATCAAGGACTATGTCGAGGGCGATGACTACCGCACCATCAACTGGCGGGCAACAGCCCGACGCCATCAGCTGATGGTGAACCAGTACCAGGAGGAACGTTCACAACCCATCTATTGCGTCATCGACAAAGGCAGAATGATGCAGCAAGCCTTTGGTGGCATGACGCTGCTCGACTATGCCATCAATGCCACACTGGTGCTTTCCTATGTGGCCGTGAAGAAGGAAGACAAAGCGGGCCTGGTCACCTTCAGCGACCGCTTTGAGACTTTCGTACCGGCATCGAACCGCCCCGGCCACATGCGACAGCTGCAGGAAGCACTCTATGCCGAACAGACACAATTTGCCGAAAGCGACTTCTCTGCACTGCACATAGGACTGAGCCACCACGTAAGCAGACGCTCGCTCCTGGTGCTTTACACCTCGTTCACCGGACTGGTCTCACTGCGCCGACAGTTGTCCTGCATGCGGCAACTGGCGTTGCGCCACAGGCTGCTCGTGGTCTTCTTTGAGGACGAGGAGCAACGGGCTTTCATACAGTCTCCTTCGGCCACCACAGAAGACTATTACCAGCACGTAATCGCAGAGAAATTCGCCTACGAGCAACGGCTCGTGGTACAGGAACTGCGTAACTACGGCATTCTGTCGCTGCTCACCACGCCTTCGCGACTGAGCATTGATGTCATCAATAAGTATCTGGAAATCAAGTCAAGTAGCTGACAAGCACGTCCCACACGGCGATGATGTGGCATACACTTCCGGCAAGGACAAAGAAATGAAAAACGGAATGCATGTAGCGCCGCTTGTTGAGCGAGTAGAAGAGTGCACCCGTAATGTAGCAGACACCTTCGGCCACTATCCACGTCACGGCAGCAGCCGACACGGTGTTGATAAGGGGCTTGAAGGCGACAAGCACCGAGAGGCCCATGCCCACAAAGCAGAGTGTCTCCATGTTGCTGTGCTCCTTCAGCCGGTACAGGCTGACGATCGTTCCCGCAATGGCACAGAGCCATACAAAGCTGAAAAGTGACCAGCCCCAATAACCCTCCTGTCGCAGGGCTGTGAGCGTAAGCGGCGAATAGCTGCCTGCTATATGCCAGTAAATGGCGGCGTGATCCCAGCGGCGCAAACGCTCCTTCCATACCGAACGGGCAGGCAGCGCATGGTAGGCCGTAGACGACACATAGCTGCCCAGCATGCCAAATAGATAAAGCACCACGCCCAGACGCGCCCAGTTGTCATGCCCCTGGATGGTCATCACAAGAAAGATGACGCATGCCGCCAGCCCCAAGAGGATGCCGCCGGCATGCGACCATGTATTCCAAAGTTCTTCCTTATGAGTATAGTGAATCATTATTCGTAGACGAGCCCGCTCGTAGGATAGTTGTACCAGTCAGTGGCCGTCTGGTGATTCTCTGCCCATTCTGCAAACGAATGGCCTGGCGTTGCGTAGGCACCACTGATGACGCCGTCCTTCTTACTGCCAATAGACTGCCACTCAATGGGATACTTGAACGTGTTGCCGGGAACGCAAATGGCCCACGGCATGTTGTCGGTGTAACGCTGGCTCAGGCCCTTCACGTAGGGCTTCAGCACCTCGTCGGTCTTGAAGGGGACGGTGTGCACCTCCCAGTAACCGGCATTGTAGCCCTCAAGGATGAACACGTCGAGATGGTCTTTGGTAAAGAAGGCTGCATCATCCTCGTTAGTGAGCTGAATGGTAAAGGTGACCGTGGCAGGAGCCACGTCGTTCTGCTTCATGTCGTAGGCATTATTGCGCTCCACGGTGTTGTAGAAATAGGTGTTCACACTACCCATGGCCGACAACTCGTGTCGTCCGATGGCCCAGTGGGCACTGTTGAAGAGCGGGAACACAGCATCGGTGGTATTGTTCAGTTCGCTGGGCAGCAGCACGTCGGTGGTGTTGATGATGCGGGTCAAGGCATTGGTGGGGAAATCCTGGTCGAGGTTGCCGGTACGCGTACACGACTGTATGCGGCTGGTGTTCAATCCCTTGATGCGCAGGGCAGCTGCCAGCTGCTTCGTGGCTCCCACGGCATCGAGGCTCACTACAAGGGTAGCCGTAGTGCCATCGACAGTGGGGGTGACTGTAATCACGGCATCATTGAAGTCGTAGTCGCCCACCTCGGGGAAGTTATCCTCAAAGCAATAGCGCAGCTGCAAGGGTGTCTCACCCGTTATCTCACCGCCGCTGTTGCCCTCGGCATTATAGCCACTGCCCGTGCAGTCGCCAGCAGGAATGATGAAATTCTCGGGGGCTGTGGCTTCGAAGACAAACTTCTTGATATGCGTCTTCACAAACTGGTTGGCACTCTCCGGGTACGTAGCTGTGAGTTTATGTCCTTCGGTCACAACGCCCTTACCGCCATCTTTGTTGTAGATCTCGGTAATGTCCCAGTCAAAGTAGCAGTTGTTGTACTGCATAATATCGTAGCCGTTGCCCACCTGCACAGCGCGCATCTTCACAATGGCAAACTCGTCGGGACTTGCAGGCCCCTCAAAAGCGGTGCACGTCACGTATGCCACGCCCACGTTGATCATGCTGTTCTTCATCAGCACGACGGCATTGAAGTTATAGCCGGGATTATAGAAGCTCTGAGTGAACTCGGCATAGCCGTCAACGTCGAGCCGGCTCTCTTCAAGCATAGTCAGCGAGCCAATGCCGGCATCGCCCGTAAAATGCATGTAGCAGCCGTTGACAACGGTCGAGTTGTAGGAATCGCCGGCTATGTTGTTGGTTCGGGCAACGATGATTCCGAAGTTGGTGAACTTGCCGCCGCTGGTGTTTCGGAGCAGGTCCACGTTGACGCTACCGCAGTTGTAGAAATCAGAACCGTTAACGTTCAGCTCGCCCTTATATTCAATGCTACCGGCATTATAGCAGATGCCGCCGTTGTTCACGTAGAGTCCCACGCCGTCGGCACCCGATATGCTTCCTCCGGCCATGACAACAAAACGTCCGGCATTGCTCATGTTTGTGTTACCGTCAATGACGATTTCGCCTCCCGGTGCCACCACCAGCGTGAGTCCGTTCAGGGTATTGCCGTTCAGGTGGAGTTTGCCCTCGACATAGACCACCACGTCGTTGACAACGCCATAGGTGGCATTGGCATGGAACACCTGAAAAATCTCAGTATTGGCAGCCACACGATAGTGCTTGCCGTCGCCTCCGCAGAGGTACACAATGTCCGTGTTGTAGGTCTGCGGGTTCCAGACATAGTTCGCGTTGGTAATGGTGTTCTGTGTCTGTAAGTCGCTGTCGGTGAAGGGAGTATAGTTCTTCATGGCGTCAACACTGATCGGCTGGGTGTTGAGGGTATTGCCCCACAGGTCGGTCGTAGGGTTCAGATAGTCGGTCAACTGCTTGGCATAGCTGCCAGTGTAGTCGCTCTCCCTGGCACGCAACACCCTCGAAGCAGCAGCCGAACTGCGACCCACCGTGGCCTCAATGCGCCCGTCCTTCATCTCGGCCATCTCGACAAGTCTTCTGCCATCACTGTCATAGTAGCCTATATAGAAGATGCTGTTGGCCAACGGATAGGTAAAAGAGGCTTCCATCGTGGAGCCACTCTCCACAGTGCCCGAACAAAGTGATATGACAGGCTTGGTGACAAGCGGATTGTCCAAATAGACGCTCACACGATAGGACTGTCCGTAATCACCAAGCACGGTGATTGCTGCCGTGCCTGTACCCATGGTCGACCATGTGTGGTCAGGATCCACATCCTCAACAGGGAAGGAAGCACGCACCAATGCCTCGTATCTCTCGGCATCAAACAGGTCGGTCTCGCAAGCAGTAAGGCCCACTACGGCCACCGCCATCATGGTAACGATTTTTGAAGACGAAGTCATAACATCTATGATTTTTTGAACATTAGTATCATTAATTGATGGTGCAAAATTAGCAAAAAAACAAAAAGGAAGAGTGTATTTCCACATTTTTATTAGACAAAAAACGCTCTTTTGAATAAAAAAGGGCGTCTTTTAAGGGATTTTAACTAACCAAAAAATCCAAGGTATCCAAATTATCACTAAATTTGCAGCATCATTACGAATACACGGTGTTGAATCTTTAACTGAATCTACATTATAAAAATCTTAAGAATTTATTGCAATGAAGAAAAACTTATTACTAAAAGGCGCAGTAGCCATGACGTTGTGCACCATGGCTGCCAGCTGCTCCGAAGACACTGACCTGTACAATCCCAATCAGGCTCAGGAAGAACTAAAGGCCAACTTTGAGAAGAACATCATGAATGGCCAGTCTATTGACCAGAACCAGACTTGGAACACCGCCGAGCGAGTGGATGTGACTGTGACCACTGAAATGGCTGGCATTCTGAAGATCTACACGGCCAACCCCGTGGGCGACACGCCCGTTTCGCTGGCAACCATCAACTTGAGTAAAGGCACCAGCACCGTTACCGTTGCCAAGCCCAGCGATGTGGACATGCTCTATGCCGCCCTGTTTGACACCGACGGCTCCGTACGCGTCATGGAGATGAAGGGCAACAGCGTGACCTTCACTGCCCCCCGCAGCTTCAGCAATGCAGCCCGCCGCACAGCCAGGGTTCAGAAGAGATATAATGTCGACTTCCCCGATGCCCCCACTTTCGTAAGCAGCGTTCCCGAGGGCGCCGTGCTGGCACGCGACTACAACGACGGTGAGGTAGCACGCGCCTACTGCGATGGTGCCTACATCGATGCCAGCGTGAAGAAAGTGAACATCTGGGGCGGCTGGGACGGACAGAAGACCAGCGGCGGCGTGCTCTATGTCACGGGCAACGTGCAGCTGGACTATTTCTATGTGGCTCCCAACACCACGGTCTATGTCACCGCGAATTCCACGCTCTCCATCCCGGCTCCCTCCGAGACGGCCAGTTGGGCCAACAACAACGGCCACAGCGAGAACCTGCAGGCTGGCTGTAACTACTATCTGGCTCCCGGTGCCAAGCTCGTAACCAACGGTCATCTGAAGCTCAACAGCACCAACATCTGGGTTTCCAGCACCGCCGAGGTTACATCGCCTACTCTTGAGTGCAACGGCGTGGGCATCTTCTACAATCAGGGCAAGGCCGAGTTTACCGGCGACATCGCCGTAGAGAATGCCAACAGCTTCATCATCAACGAAGGCACACTGACAGCCGAAAACTACGGCGACTTCGGCAGCGGCAACTTCTGGAATACTGGCGACGTAGTCATCCGGGGCACCACTACCGTGAACAGCAACGCCAATGTATGGATCAACGAAGGTACCTACACCACCAAAGACTTTACCTACACAGCTGGTAGCGTCAACGTGTGGAACCTCTGCAAACTCACTGTCACCAACCTGTTCGACATGACACTGGGCGACAGCAGCACCAGCAACTTCAGCATGGACAGCGGCTCAAGCATGATCATCAAGGACTTCCACATTGCAGGACCTGCCCGCATCAATATGGCTGGCAACTCCATCATCAAAGTGAGCGGCGACTGCACCATGGACTGCCGCAAGGCCGACTACGGAATCTTCGGTCCTACTTCGGGCGAGCAGTGGGCTGTGTTCCAGGCTAAGGACATCAAGAAGGGCATTGACAACCAGGGCTACGAAGTGACCTATGGTGGTAATCTCTACGTGGCTTGCGACAGTCATTTTGCCAACGGCTACTCCGGCCAGTATCCCTACATTGACTTCGTGGGCGAAACCAAGCTCGTTGAGGGACAGACCAACGCTCCTTACACCATCCCCGCTAACGGAAAGTGCAGCGACGGCTACACCGGTGGCACTTCGGGAAGCCGCATCGACGACGATCCCATCATGTACTACTACTATGCTTTCGAGGATCTGGGCAACACACAGGATATCGACTTCAACGACGTGATTCTCCGTGTATCGGCTCCTGTCAACGGCACCTGCTCCGTACAGCTCTGCGCTGCCGGTGGCGAGTTGAAGACGAAGGTGCTCTACAACGGCACTGTCATCTGCGACGATGTTCACACCGCAATGGGCGGCACGATGCTCAACACCACCTCGGTCGACATCAACAAGTTCACCACGCTGGCCACGCTCGAGGATGTGGAAGACGCCTCCAACCTGCCCTTCGCCATTCAGGTGGAGAACCGTGGTACTTCTGTCACCGTAGAGGCTTCCGGCATGGGCAAGGCTCCGCTGATGATCAAGGTGAGCGGCATTGACCAGGGTCCCGATGCCGGTAAGTGGTTCTGGGCCAGGGAGCAAGTCTACATCCAGCAGGCCTACAACGACTTCGTGGAGTGGGCTACTGACCGCACTAAGAAGACCGACTGGTACAAGCGTCCCGTCTCAGGCAAGGTTGTAAGCTACTAATTACGTAGTTCCGCAGCCGGGATCCGCCTTCGGCTTCTGGTAAAAATATCGACCGGGAAAAGACAGCACCTTGATTGTCTTTCCCGGTTTTTTATTCATTCAAACACTCACACACAAAAATGGTACTTAATTACATCTGGGTGGCATTCTTCATCATTGCGTTCATCATCGCATTGGTGCGCCTGTGCATGGGCGACTTCGAGGTATTCCCGGCCATGATGGACTCCACCTTTTCCTCGTCAAAGACCGCCTTCGAGATTTCGCTCGGACTCACGGGTGTGCTGTCTCTCTGGCTGGGCATCATGAAGATTGGCGAGAAAGGCGGCGTAGTCAACGCACTGGCACGATTGCTAAGCCCTATCTTCACCCGTCTCTTCCCTGACATTCCGAAGGGACATCCCGTCACGGGCAGCATCTTCATGAACATTGCTGCCAACATGTTGGGACTGGACAACGCAGCAACGCCATTAGGACTGAAGGCCATGGAACAGATGCAGGAACTGAATTCGCGCAAGGACACAGCCTCGAACCCCATGATCATGTTCCTTGTACTCAACACCAGCGGACTGACCCTCATCCCTGTATCCATCCTTGTCTACCGCGCACAGATGGGAGCCGCTCAGCCCACAGACATCTTCATACCCATCCTCCTGGCAACATTCTTCTCTACGCTCACCGGCATCATCATCACTTCACTCTACCAGCGCATCAACCTGCTCAACCGCACACTGCTGCTCACACTGGGCGGCGCCTGTCTGTTGGTTGCAGGAGTCATCTGGGGATTTGGAAAACTTGACAATGTGACGATGAACCTGGTGAGTACCTCCGCAGCCAACATCCTGCTGATGACCATCATCGTGGCATTCATCCTGGCTGGCATGCGGAAAAAAGTAAACGTCTACGAGGCCTTCATCGAAGGAGCCAAGGACGGGTTCTCTACAGCCGTTCGCATCATTCCATACCTGGTAGCCATCCTCGTTGGCATCGGTGTCTTCCGGGCATCAGGCGCCATGGACATGCTCATCAGCGGCATCGGCTCTACGGTCCGTGCCATTGGTCTCGACGACCAGTTCGTGGGCGCACTTCCCACGGCACTGATGAAACCACTCTCTGGCAGTGGTGCACGCGGCATGATGGTCGATGCCATGACCACCTACGGAGCCGACTCGTTCATAGGACGCCTCTCGTGCATCTTCCAAGGCAGCACCGACACCACATTCTACATCCTGGCCGTCTATTTCGGCTCAGTGGGAATCCGCAAGACACGCCATGCCGTAGCCTGTGGACTGATGGCCGACCTGGCCGGCATCCTTGCCGCCATCGTCATCGCCTATATGTTCTTTGCATAAGAGCGGCACATTCCCACTTACATCTTGATACGGATATTCTTCATCCTTGCTATGACAAGGTACACCACGACGATGACCACATAGGCCATCGTCGTTTTCATGACCGACGGATGCAGTCCGGCAATGGTGGCGTGGGGCCAGGCTGCCATTACGGCAAGCGCATCGTTCAGCCAACGCACCACAACAAGCAACAACTGTCCCAACCAGGCCACAGGCACCACCATGAAGGTAAACGACAGCCACAGTATGCCATAGGTACAAGGAATGGCCACCAGATTGGTCAGCACAAAAAACAGCGGGAAAGTGCCAAAGTAGTAGGCAATGAGCGGAGCCACACCTATCTGCGCCGCCACACCAACAGCCACGAGGCTCCAGACGAGACGTATCAGCCCGTGGCGTAACAGGAATCCCTCCGGCCAGAAGCTCTCCAGCAGCGGCAAGATCATCAGAATGGAGAATACCGAGAGGAACGACAACTGGAAACCCACATCATAAAGCGCATAGGGATTCAGCAGCAAGATGATGATAGCGGCAAGACTCAGCACGCCTACCGACATGTTCCTCCCCCCACGTAGGGACATCAACGCAAAGATAGAGAGCATAAGAGCTGAACGAACAATGCTCACACTGAGTCCGGTGAGTAGCGCAAAAGCCCAGCACAGCAGCACCAGCAACATCCGCGACAGCACCGAACGGCGCCCCATCAGCGGCAACATGGAGAGCAGACAGAACAGGATGCCCATGTGCAGTCCGCTTAGTGCCAGCACATGCGAGGCACCGACAGCAGCATAGACATCGCGCAGTTGGGCCGAGAGCGAAGTCTTCTGCCCCAGCGTCATGGCTGCCAAAAGGCCGTAGACCTCATCGTCGTCTGCACTGAGCTGCCTGAGCCTGAGCAGCAGATGGTGTCTCCAGGTCAGTGCCTTGACACGCAGGCGTTCGGTCCTTGACAGACGTTCCCAAACAGAAGAGTCCGACGTCCAGTCCGAACTCCGCACATAACAGCGACCCGAAAAGCCATGGACAGCCAGATAACGGCCATAGTCAAACGTTCCTATGCGCATCGACCGGACACACTCAACACGGGTACGCAACTGCAGTCCGCTACCAGGCTGCAACATCCGGCTGCGCTCATCTTTCTGAACGTAGGCTTTCACGCGCCGTCCCTCATCGGGCAGCAGCAAATCTACAGCCATGGTCCGGGGCTTCTCTACTGCCTCAGAGACGACCATCGCCCGTACCACACGCGGAACAGCATCCGCAGCAAAGTCCAGCGACTGCCTGTGACGCACGGTAAGCACCATGGCAAGCAGGGCCACGCAAGCACCAATAGCCAACCCCTGCAGATACTTCCAGCGATACAGCAGCAAGGCCAGAACGAGCACCGCCACTGCCGGCCACAATCCCATGTTTATGGCAAGGCTATCTCCTACAAGGATTCCTGCCACATACCAGGGAACGACCCGCAGCAGCGGTGCATATTGAATAATCTCTCTACGGCCCGTCATTCTATTCTGATGGCCATGGCCTTCAGCTGCTGCCATCCGGCACAGTCAGTGAGACGAACCATGAAATGATAGTCGCCACACTTCACGCCAGCAGGCACGCAGATGCTCTCGCTGGCAGCATACGTCTGTAGGCCCGCAGGTATGGAATAGGTCTGGTTGAAGACCCACGCCTCACCACCTTCCTGAGCATCGTGCCCGTCGTGGTCATCGTGATCCTCACACTCGCCTCCGTCATGGTCATGGTCATCGGCCTCAGTACTGTGGCTGTGGTGGTCAAAGTTTCCATGCACCTCGATATTGAAGTTGCCCAGTTCCTGATTGTCTTCAAAAAGATAACGGAAGAAGATCGTGTCGCCAGGATGATACACCTGACAGTTAATGGGACTGGCGACGATACCACGATCGGTGATGACGGGCGGTGTCATGTCCTTGTCGTCGTCATCGTCACATGCTACAAAACCAATTACAAGAGCCGTAAGCAGGCTCAGAAACATATACTTTTTCATCTCTTTGTTCTTTTTTAATGTTTAATTGTTTATTCTGTTTTGACCGGAAGGTCCTACAAGACCCGTCCGGTCTTAAAATTCCACGCCCAGCATGAGCGACACGTTGCGCCCCGGCTCGGGCACGTCGATCAGCCGGTAGTAGCTCGTATGGTCGTAGTAACGCTTTCCCAGCAGGTTGGAGGCATGCAGCGAAGCATGCAACTTCAACGAAGCCACGACGAAGTGCTTGCCACAGGAGGCGTTGAGCGTCCAGTAGCCGTCGGTGGGTTTCTCCGGGGGCACGATTTCCTTCTGTGCTCCTACGACATGCACATTGACCCCTGCATAGCCCTCATGGCCGAAGGAGTACTTCACGTCGGCATCGACCGACCATGGTGTGGAAAAGGGCAGCCCGTAGCCCTTCTTCTGTCCCGACTGCTGACGGGCATAGAGATACTCACCCTTCAGGCTCGTCTCCCAGTGTTCGTCCAAACGGCAATCCACCTGAGCCTCAAATCCCCACCTCAGCACTTCTGCCTGGGTGTAGTGATAGAGTTGCAGTCCTTCGGCATACTGTGCCGTCGGATTCAGGTAGATGTAATTCGGGAAATAGTTCACGTAGGGTTCAAACTGCAGGGAGAGCATGTCGTTGGCCCAGAGCAGCGTAGCATCGACCTGATAGGACTCTTCCGGATCGAGCGTACTGTTGCCCCGCTCGTAGCGGAAGATGTGGTAATTGATACCATCTGCACCCAGTTCTTTGGCAATAGGCACGCGGAAGCTCTTGCCCACATTGGCCTTGATCACCCACTCGCCCACGGCGTAGTTGGCACCGAGCGACCAGGTGAAGCTATTGAAGCGTCGGGTCAGTTCAGACGAGCGCTCCTTATAGACTGCAGGCGTTTCGCCATCGGCAGCACTGCCGGTAGTCCCGCCGCTTTCTGGCGTCATGTACCAGTCGTGATAGCTATGGATATGGGTCCTGGCCAGGTCGTAGCGGACGCCTCCGTTCAGGATGAACCGCTCAGAGAGCGCGAACCTGTCCATGAGGTAGGCACCGCCACTGGTATTTTCAAAGTCGGGCAGGATGAACCCCCAGCCGCCTCGCCGGTTATGCTGATGCTCCGCACTGAGTCCGGCACTAAGCGTATGACTCTCGCCCAGCGTCAGTCGCGTGGCAAGCTTCCCCGTGTAGGTGTGCTTGTCGAAGCGGCGCTCCAGCGAGTTCTCGGGCAATGGCATGTAGCCGTGGCTCACGGGCTCCGACCGCTCCTCACGCAGGTTGCGCTGGTAGGCCAGACTAAGGTCTGTGGCGCTCAGGTCATTATGCCATGATGTATGACTAAGCACCTTCAGGTGGTTGACCCACTGATAGGGCAGATCCACATCGCGGCGCGAATGGTCGTAGTCTATGCTGCTGAGGCGTACCTCCAGTCCGTGGGCATTGGCAAAGAAACCACTCTTGGAGTAGTTGTCCGAAATGCGCAGGTCGGTATGAAACCGGTATCCGGCGTAGCCCACTGTGGCTCCACCGCTCCGCTCCATCCCGGCAGTATTGCGCAGCCGCCCATCCTTCAGACGTATGTAGTAGGAATAGTACTGAATGCTGTCGGTCGGCACACGATAGTCGGCATAGTCCACCACCGTCATGTTGGCACGGTAGAAGAAATTGCCTTTCCTGCCCCCCACCTTGGCCGACAGGCCGAGCGACTCGCTGACGGAGCGTGCGAACAACTGCACAGCCCCGGTGAATGACGAGGTTGGTATGTGGTTGGCATAGAGGCTGAGCACACCGCCAATGGCATCGCTGCCATGGAGAAGGGCGGCCGGCCCCTTGATCACCTCGGCACGGTCAATGGCAAACTGGTCAATCTCCAGTCCGTGGTCGTCGCCCCATTGCTGGCCCTCATGCTTGATGCCGTCCTCTGTTACGGCCAGCCGGTTGAAGCCCAGTCCGCGAATGGCGGGCTTCGACTGTCCCGAGCCTATGGTCATGGCCTTGACGCCCGGGATGCCCTCAAGACTCTGCATCAGACTGCCGCTGAAGTGGGTGTCGAGGTAGTCGCGGCTAATCTGCACGCTGGTCTGCGACGTTTTCATCTGGAAGTCACGCTGCGACTTGCCGGTCACGGTGATTCCCTGCAGCGTAATAGTACTATCTGGTGCAGCACAAAGCGTCAGTGCTGCAGCCATTATGGAAGAAATCATATCTTTTTGCTTTCTGAAACTGGATGGTGGCGGGGAGTCCTGGCATCTGCTAAAAGGCCGGGATCCCCAACATAAGAATCTATATCAGTTCCGAAAACAGGGAGGAGCACGTGTACTCCGGATCAGCCTGCGCCCCGACAACACCGACTCCGCATAGCAGGCATAGTGCACGAGCATCACAGGCAGGATGACCATCAACGCCACCACGACAGCAGGCACAAAGGTCTCCCCTTGTATCTGACAGAGCACACAGTCGTGCATCACGTTGTATGCCGTGGATAGGTGTCCCGGATGTGGCAGGTGGTTATCACACTGGTAGCAGCGAACGTCGGCATACGCCCCCGTGGGATGTACGTGCAACGCCAGCAGTGCCAGCATGGACAGGTAGACTGTCAGCAATAACCATGACGCCAAGCGTCTTGACCGATCGGATTTCACGGGTGCAAAGTTACGAAAAGTCGAGAGCAAAACAAAGAAACTTGTTTCTTTTTTTGCCGAGACGGAGTAATTTCGCCATCTTTTGATGGCAGAGTTACGAAAAAAGGTTGACTTTGAGAAGCAATTTTGGAGAATTAACGCAGAAACCTCGTAAATAAAAGGCAAGACAGGGAAAAACGAGGAAGTTCAGTTTTAGGCTGAATGCAAATTTGGGAGGAATAAAGAAGTAGTTAGGTTTCTTATCCGGACTCGGCTATGCCGCTTCGCTCGTCGAAGAACCCGTGAGACGGTCTTTGGAGCCAGTTAAGCTTCGTTAATCGGACAGGCAAGATGGGACATAACGACACACCTCTCACCACCCGTTTCTGATTCCGCAAACTGCTATATTTTGCATAGCGACAGAACCCGGAAAAGATAGTAGTTTTGCAGCCGGAATTTAAAAACGAGTAAGAAACATGAGCAGAAGCACATATAGGGGCAGCCCTGCTAAGGACGCAGATTTCCCATATTTCTATATGGTTTGTGGTGAACCGTACGCCGTATTCTCATAGTCCGACAGATTCAGCCTATGCTTTATTAAACTTCGCCTTGGGCTGCTTGCACCGGGGGCAACGCCAGTCGTCAGGCAAGTCTTCGAAGGTCACGCCGTCGTGTTCGGCGGGGTCGTAAACATAGCCACAAATGGAGCAGACATATTTGCCGGAAGCCTCTTGGTTAGAGAAATCGACTTTGGCCAGAGTGGTCGGCACGGGATTGTCAAGATCCATCACGCGCTTGGCCTCAAGGTTTTCGTAGCCCTGCGGGGTATGG
>Ga0247611_10000991_pt1 | contig 53190 bp, 45 predicted proteins | sample 177DNAGHGhighgp2_FD_192422 | JGI IMG/M metagenome (GOLD analysis project Ga0247611, IMG submission 192422) | Sheep rumen microbial communities from Palmerston North, Manawatu-Wanganui, New Zealand - 1770 DNA GHGhigh gp2 | ecosystem: Host-associated > Mammals > Digestive system > Stomach > Rumen... | reverse complement strand
TAAATTGGCGTAAACTGCCGAATCCTTAATTTGTATTCGGAAACAGATGCTTTATCTTTGTCATGTTAGTTTAGTTTTTTTGGTTAAACAATGTTCGAGAAGTTTCGTGCTTGTCTCGGAAGGGGCTCGAAAGGTTCTCGAAGTTAATTATATGTCTTTCGCGATTGACGGTGCAAAGATACGATGAACATTTTACTTTTTCCAAATTTTTTTGCAAAAAAATTCAAAAAAAATGCATTTTCTTTGTTTTTTCATCAAATGACAAGAAAAAGGGCATAAATGCAAATTCACATTTCACAAATTCACACATGCTGTGTACCCTCATAAAATGGTCATAATATATAATATAATATATATATATTATATTTATATTATGGCAGAAATCAGAACGTACATTGCTTATGTGAAAGTGTGATTTGTGAATCTATCATTTTCACACATTTCACAGATTCACATAAAAATATGTGTTCATTTGTAGTTAGCGTCCTGCCGTACATACGCGAGGAAGAGTGATAATTGACATAATTTATCCCTTTTGCGAAAAAAATGATAATTTATTTGCGTATGTGCAATTTTTGTAGTAATTTTGCACGATTTTTTGGGATGGAATAGAAAGCAGGGAGATTTTGTTGAACAATTAAATCTTAAAACTATGGAAGTTGTGAAGATTATTAAGAAGAAAGTGGAGAAAACAGTCCACACCATCATTACAGATGAAGATGAGAAAAGTGCGTTGAATAAAGTAGCCCCTAAGGCGTTAGGAGTGTTAGATATGGTGATAGCATTCGATACGACGGGCTCAATGGCGGCATATATCGAAGCTGTTCGAAAAGAAGTGGCAGAACTGGTACCTCGGCTTTTCAAAGACAATGAAAACCTGCGATTGGGAATAGTGGCTTTCGGTGACTACTGCGACATGAATAACGCCATTGATTTCGGTAAAGCATACCAGTGCCTGATGCCAACAGATAACGAGAATGATATCATCCGTTTTATCAGCGAATCCCAAAATACCAGTGGTGGAGATGGAGATGAATTCTATGAACTGGTGCTCAAAAAGATTATCGACGAAACCCCCTGGCGTCCAGAAGCCACAAAAGCCGTACTGCTTATAGCAGATGCAAACCCGCATCCATTGGGATATTCCTTTAAGGATTATGTAGTGGGCAACCAGATAGATTGGCGTATGGAGGCCAAGAAGGCTGCAGAGCAGATGATAAAAATTGATACCGTAACCATTACCGATGCACGTTGGTACAAAGAGTTATCGGATATGACAAACGGCATAAGCGTGCCCTTTATGACGGGTAGCAAAACCGCTAAGTTAGTAGAAGCCGCTACTATGTCTCGAGGATCAATGGCTTCACGCAAAAAGTTTGACGAAATGTCCGCCGCTTGCGTAGACCCAGAGATGGCAGGCGTGTTCAGAAGTTATCGCAAAGAAAGAGAAGATTTATAATACAAAAATATATGACCATTTTAGAGCAAATAAATGAGTTGCAAAAGCAGATGGAAGCGCTGAAAGCAGCTAATGCAGATGAGTTGGAATCGCTTCGTTTGAAATATCTGTCCAAGAAAGGCGCAATTCCACAATTGTTTGAAGCCTTTAAAGCCGTTCCGAAAGAGGAAAAAGCCACATTGGGCGCATCCATAAATGCGCTTCGGCAAATGGCGGAAGCACGTTTCAATGAACTTAAAGAACAAATAGGCAGCGCTGCCAGTCAGGTATGTGTAGACAAACAAGACCTTACCCGCACTCCTGACCCGATTGAGTTAGGTTCACGCCATCCGCTGTCTTTAGTCCGCGAAGAAATCATTGATATATTCTCTCGTATTGGTTTTACCGTCGCAGATGGTCCCGAAGTAGAAGACGATAAACATGTGTTTTCTCTGCTGAACTTTGCTCCCGAGCATCCTGCTCGCGATATGCAAGATACATTCTTTATTGAGAAAGAAGAAGGCGTGCAAAAACCGACTGATATTCTTCTCAGGACACATACTTCCAGCGTTCAAACACGTGTGATGCTTTCACAACAGCCTCCTATCCGCGTGCTTTGTCCAGGACGCGTATATCGCAATGAAGCTATCTCTGCCAGGGCACATTGTTTCTTCCATCAAGTTGAAGGATTGTATATTGACAAAAATGTCAGTTTTGCCGACCTGCGCGAGGCGTTATTGTATTTTGCCAAAGAGATGTTCGGACCGGAAACGAAGATTCGTCTGCGTCCAAGTTATTTCCCGTTTACTGAACCAAGTGCTGAGATGGATATCAGTTGCGATATCTGCGGCGGAAAAGGTTGTTCATTCTGCAAAGGTACAGGTTGGGTTGAGATATTAGGTTGCGGTATGGTTGATCCGAACGTATTGGAGGCGTGTGGTATCGACAGCAAAGTATATACCGGCTATGCATTTGGTATGGGCGTTGAACGTATCGCGAACTTGAAATACCGCGTGAAAGACTTACGTTTGTTCTCCGAAAATGATGTGCGGTTCTTGAAACAATTTGAATCCTGCTAAAGATAGAAATCCGCGGTAAGAGTTTGGTACTCGCTGCTACGAGGGGCATCGTTTGAAGCGATATTAAAGTGTGTGATGGAGCAATCTGTCACACCTTTTTGTAATGCGAGCAAAATCCGCTTTGGTGGTTTGGCGGGAGTGGAATGGACATACGTCAATCGGGCAGGGAAGAGACCTTCTTTCTGTGAGATGGAAAGAAATATCTGTTCTGCATCAGCCGGCAAAATGAGGGCGAAGATACCGTTTTTGGCAAGCATTTGCGCGGCGCCTGCCACCAAATCAGCATAAGAGAGTGTGTCGGTATGGCGCGCGGTTTGACGTAGTTTGTCTGGGTTTTTGAGAGAGTCAATAAAATACGGCGGATTGGAAACAATCAGGTCATAGCGTTTATCCGTATTTTGAAAACTTTGCAACGGTGCGCAATAGGCGTTAAGACGGTTGTTCCACGGAGAAGCGGCAAAGTTGTCTGCTGCTTGTGAAATGGCGGCAGAATCAATGTCTATGGCGTCAATCCGGGCATAGGGATAACGCTGTGCCACCATAAGTGCAATCAAACCGCTGCCGGTACCGATATCAAGCACTTGTGTAGAAGAGACAGAGGATAGTTCTGCCCATGCCCCGAGCAGTACGCCGTCTGTGCCGACCTTCATCGCACAAGCATCATCGTTGACGGTGAATTGCTTAAACCGGAAGGACATAATGTACTTGCGTATGTTCGTGTTCGTGATGTTCGCTATCTGTCAGCAGATGTATGCCGAGATACAAACCATATCCAATGAAAAGTGCTGCACAGGCATAGCGAAACCATTTCTCAAAGCGCCGGAGTTTGTCGCTAAGCGATTGGGCACTGATAGCGCTATAACTGATTAGCCATGCAATGAGCATTATCGGCAAACCGGTGCCCAAACCAAATACGATGGGTAAAATCCAGTTGAGTGGAGCGGATAATGTAATTGCCGTGTCCACCATCGTGAAGAAATATACTAAACGGTGCGGGCAAAAAGCAATAGCAAAGAATATGCCGAGCATAAAAGCCCACAGCCAACTGGATTTGTCATCCACGGTCTGCAACCACTTGGAAACACCATGATCATGGTCGTGATGATGGTGCCCGACAACGAGCAACAAAATACCGCACAGCATCATAAATGCACAAAGCAGCGGCTCTCCCCAATGATGAAGCAATTCGTGAACTGTTGCTGTCTGCGCTCCCATAATAAACGGAATCGCAAGCAAAACATAGGTGAGCAGTTTGCCTAAAACAAACATCAGTCCGGTTATCAGAACACGGCGGCGGTTCTGCATCTCGCGGTCAATATAGCCGATAGCAGCAATGCTGGTAAAAAGTGTGCAAGGATCCAAAATCATCAGAAATCCTAATAACAAGGCAGTCAAAATAGCCATAAAATGCGATTTTTTTCAAAAAAGTTTGCAAAGTTACACATTTTTTTGTAATTTTGCAAGCTGAAATGAAAAAATATTTCAAAATACTGCTATTTTTGTTGTTCTTGCTGCCATTATCCTGTACTCAGGAAGCTCGTTTGCATCGTTTGGAACAGCGTGCTGAAAAAGAATTGGTGGATTTGGAATCGGCAATTCTTTCGGGTAATCTGGATTCGATATGGCTCGTTACCAGAAAATCCGATAATATTCACTATCTCATTTTCCGTGAGGGGAAACCTGTGTTTTGGTCAGATAACTCGCTGACTTCGCCCTTGGTCGTTATTCCGAGTTACGACCATTGGTATGATTACGATTTTTCGAACGCGATGTGCCGTTGTCGCTGGTCGCAGATAGGGGAATATAAGGTTGAGACGATTATCCCGTTTGAATGGCACGTGCAGGCAAAAGAAAGCATTGAACAGAGTTTCTCTTATCAGCCACTTTTGGAGTCGGAGCAGTCACAGATAAAAGGTTCTCACAGGCAGGTGCGTTTGTATCTTTTGCTGACACTGCTACTGTTTGCACTGTTGATGGGTTGGACTGTGTTTGTATTAGTGCGTGCTCACGGATTCCGCAATTTGAAACTAAGCCGGAAAATCCAACTTATAATGATTGCTGTTTTGCTGTTGGGATATGCCAGCGTGATTGTGGTGTCTGCCAACTATATCCGTCGGCATAATCTTGAGCAGCAACAAGTGGATTTGCAGCAAAAAAGTTTGTTCGTACAGGCGGCGTTGAAGAACTTGTATTTTTGGGATTACACGACTTCGACAATCAGTCCAAACGGGCTAAATGTGGACTTGCGCGATCTGGCTTACGCCTATGGAACTGATATTCACGTATATGATATCAATGGTTTGCTGCTTGGCTCTTCCACACCGCAATTGTTCCAATATAGTTTGCTGTCGCGCTATTTGGAGCCCGAAGTGATGTTTACCGATAAGAGTACGACCACTTGTTTCTCGTCAATCGGAGATGTAAAATACCTGTCAGCCTATACCGAATTTGTGAACGGAAATAACATCCAACTCGGTTATATAGCTTTGCCTTCCTTTATATCTCTAAACGAAGTACGTGCTGAAGTGGATACTTTCTTGGCGCGGTTGTTGCCGGTATATATATTGGTTTTGTTAATCGCAATTATGGTGTCTCTTGCCTTATCACGTGTGATAACAGAAGAGTTTATGTCGCGGTATAATGGGATGAAGGAAGAGTTGGCGCGCTCTTCAGAGCAGTTGGCTCGTTCCGAGCGTGAAGGAGCTTGGCGAACGATGGCGAGACAGATAGCACATGAAATCAATAACCCGCTCACTCCGATGCGCCTGACATTGCAACAATTGCAGCGATTGAAAGGAACGGATCGCTTTGATGAACAGTTTGACCGTGCGAGTGGGATGTTGATAGAGCAGGTGGATAATCTATCCCGTATCGCATCTTCGTTTTCTTCCTTTGCTAAACAACCGACAATTGAGCCTTCCGTAGTAGATGTGGCGCAAAAACTGAGCTCGGTGGTGATGTTGTGCGCAAATAATCCGCAAGGTGTTTCTATTCGCTATTTCGGACCGGAAGAAGGTGTCATGGCGCGGGCAGACAAAGAACAAATAGGGCAGGCATTTAACAATATCTTGCGTAACGCCGTGCAAGCAGTTGGGGGCTTGGTGTTCGATGGTAAATTGGAATACAACGAACCAAAAGGTGATATTATTGTGATTCTGAAGAACGACCCGAAATCGCCGGAGATAGAGATATCTATTTCTGATAACGGACCCGGGATTCCTCCTGAGATTCAGCAAAAGATTTTCTTACCCAACTTCACTACAAAATCAAATGGTGCCGGTTTAGGACTGGCTATCACAAAGCACATTGTAGAAGGTGGTGACGGACGTATCACATTCACCTCTTCGGCAAAAGGTACAACTTTCTATATCTATCTAAAGCGTGACTAAGTTATTCCCAAGTGCGGGTGTTTTCGCCGTGTAAGAACCGGATAAAACTCTGTGCTATTGACGTTGTTATTGTGTGGCGGGCGTATTGTGGCTCGATTTTGGCAATTTCGCGTGCTTCGCGCAAACGGCATCTAAACGTGAATAACTTTCGGAGCACGACGTTCTTGGGTACATTCAAGTTGCGTTGTTTGTTCGCTTCAATGTGTTCCGCGCGGCCTTTCGGATCTAAAATAATTGCCAATAAATGCTCTGCACGTCGTTTGCAGTGTGGTGTATAGAGTGGCATTTGTTCGGCTGGAACGCCTAAATAGTGTACAAGAATATACGCGTACAATTGCCAAGCACGAAGTAACCGTAGCGTTTTAAGGTTGCGGTGCAGGTATCTTGCCAGTTCTTCTTTGTCTTGGACGTTATGGATGGCAAGAGCAAGGTCGCACAATTGACGGAATGATACCGTCTCGCTCAGCAAATGTTCCCAACTATGAATGAATACGAATAGCACGTTGAATCGCTCTTCCGGTTCCAGCCAAGTACCATGTTCGGTAGTGATAGTCCGTGGCGAGACGAACATTGCTTCGTGCTCCAAGCGGTCATAAAGTCGCACATCGCGAGGATGCGCAAAACTCACGCTGACACGGTGCATTTCAATTGCTGTGGACTTAAAAGTAAGATTGTAGTGCTTGTAGTAGTCTTTTTCCTCGTCAAACAGTGCTGCTTCGGGAAATGCCTCGCGAAGGAGTTTAGCACCTTTGTGATAGGCTTCTTTGCCAACGAATATATCGATATCACCGCATTGCCGAAGGTACGGCTTGGGATAAAGACGGGCGAGAGAGAATCCTTTGAGCAGAACAGGTTTGATGGTTGGCACATCTAATGCTTTTTGAGCACGCCGCAGGTAGTCCAGCATATGCTCCTGATGTAGCATCGTGCGTGCACAAACTTGCTTCATGAATGCTTGCGTCTGTGCATCAGGGCGTTGTGCTTGTGGCAGGGACAGAATACGGTCATAGACAAGGGCTGCAGTGCCTTGCTGCTGGGCAATGGTAAAGACTTCACTTGTTAGTGAAATATCCTTGAGCGCTTCATCGGACGTGTTCCATAACGCAGCGCGCAGCAGGGCAAAGTATGTCTGCTCACTATTCATCTTTGAGCAATAATATCGCGTATCTTCTCCACAATCTTGGTATTATCGTACCAACCTGTGAACAGCTCTGCACCAACGCCGATAGCAAAGACAGGCACATTGGCGTCTGAATGAGCACCAGTGGTCCAGCCAATTTTAGCCTCTTTGTTGATTTGCTCAACTTTCTTTTTTGCTTCTTTGGTATCTCCCATTGCATAGAGAGATTGTTGCTGTTTTTGCAGTGCGGTTAGGTTGAGCGTGTAGTCGGAATTTCCGAGAGCCAGTCCACCAGTCTCATGATCTGCGGTTATGACAATCAATGTCTCATCTTGGTGCTCGAGGTAGAATTGATATACGACTTCGATAGCTGCATCGAAATCCAACACTTCACCTATAACGGTTGCCGCATCATTGGAGTGGCAGGCATAGTCTATCTTACCGCCTTCTATCATCATAAAAAACTGTTCACGAGGTGCAAGAAAATCGATGGCTGTCTTCGTTATTTGCGGGAGCGTGAGGTCATCTTTCTTACGGTCAATTGCATAGGGCAGACAATCGCAACCTTTGGTCCGTTCAATACCATCTGTTTGCTGAATAAGAATCATTTTCTTGCAGGCATTGAGCTTGTTCTGCGCGTCTTGATAGCCGTGGGCAAAAACATATTCTTTGTGTTCGCAATAATCGTATAGATTCGGGGCTTTTACATCGTCTTTGTTGACCGGCTGATGGAATCCGGCACCACCGAAAAACTCATATTCTGTTTCAGCCAGTTGGGTCCCGATTTGGTAATATTTATTGCGTTTGTCAACGTGTGCGTAAAAAGCTCCTGGCGTAGCGTGATCGATAGCAACCGAGGTCATTATTCCTACCGGCCATCCAGCGTTGTGCAGTTCCTCTGCAATGGACATCACAGGGACAGAGTCTTTATCGACGCCTAAGCAGCCGTTATTTGTTTTGTGTCCGCTCGCAAGGGCTGTTCCACCTGCAGCTGAATCGGTGATGCCGTTTGAGGCAGAATAGGTGGTTGCAAAGCCGGTATAGGGGAAAGAGGTCATCCGCAAAGGAGAACGACCAATACGGCCTTCCAAGGCTGCTGTATAGGTCTCTGCCAATAATACTTGATTGGGACCCATTCCGTCGCCAATCATATAAAATACATACTTTACTTCACCAAAACAGGCTAAAGTAATTGATGTCAAAATGACAAAAAATGCAATTCGTTTCATATCTGTTATCTGTTTTCAATTATCAGTTTGTAGAACTCAGGAAAGCGTTTTTCCAGAGAAACAGGGCGACCGTTTTCCAAAAAGCAATGTTTGCTTTTGGCACTGCAGACAATTGTTTCTCCGACACACATCTGATAGGAGAAGGAAACTTTGAGCGCACTCATTTCCGCTACGGAAACGGTTATCTCAATATCGTCCTTAAACGTTGTCGGATGCTTGTAGGTGAGTTCTATCTCCATTACGGGCGACACAACTCCTTCAGCTTCCATCCGTTCAAATCCGTAGCCAAGTTGGTCCATCCAATCGATGCGGGCTTCTTCCATAAAGCGCACATAATTGGAGTGGTGGGTGATACCCATTCGGTCGCACTCGTAGTATTTAACGATGTGGTGATAAGTCTTCATGCTATTTATTTGCGGGTTTTGGTGTTCTTAAATGCGTTTTTGCCAATGCTGACTGAACTATCGAATAGTGGCGCTGTGATATATTGGCAACCGTTGAATGCGTCTGTTCCAATGGACTTGATGGTTGCAGGGAAGGGAAACTCACGTAATTGCCGGCATCCGTCAAATGCGCCGTCTGCAATGGTTTCAAGAGGGCTTTCCGGAGTGTTGTTCAAATATACCTTTTGCAGGCTGATACAGGAGGCAAAAGTACCAGTACTGATAGTCTTTAAGTGGGGCGGTAGCGATATCTCATAGAGTTTCTTACACCCCATAAATGCATAGTCTTCGATGCCATGAACATTATCCGGAATTAGGACACCAAGCAACTCCTGGCAGTTCTCAAAGGCGCTTTTCCCAATGCGGAACAGTGACTTGGGCAGCAATATGCGCTCCAGACTGATACAGTTCTTGAATGTCTCATCATCGATGGCGTATAATCCTTCCGGCAAAGTAACGCTATTGAGATGTATACAATCCGCAAAAGCGCCTTTCTTGATGGTTGTTACGCCCACCGGAATTGTGATGCTCCTGAAACGGCTACAGCCTGTAAAAGCCTGTTCGCCTATTTCTTGAAGTGTTGATGGAAAGACAGGTTCTTCAAGATTGGAGCAGCCTGCAAAAACTCCATCGCCAAGTTGTTCAAGATGCGATGGTAGCGTAATCTTGTTCAAACTGCTACAGAGGTAAAAACATGCAGTCTGCAGTCCTTTCAGATGTTCGGAGAGTACTTGTTGTTTGAGGTTTCGGCATTGGTAAAACGCGCGTGCACCAAGTGATTCCAAATCAGCGGGTAGAGTAGCAGATTGGAGTAACTCGCAACCAGCAAACGCAAAATGCTCTACGTGCTTAACCGAAGAAGGGATAACTACTTCTGTGAGGGCTGTACACTGATAGAAACATGCTACCGGAATAGTCGTAATGCCGGCAGGAAGCGTTAGTGTCTTAACCTGTTTCGCGCCACGAAATGCACCCGCGGCAATCAAGCGAGTAGGAAGTTTGTCCTTGAATACAAACTTTACCGGAGCGTCTTTGTTTACGGCTATCAAACAGCCATCGATATACAATGCGCCTTTCTTCCATTTCTTTTCATTAAGCCAGATGCCTGAACCGACAAATGCGTCTTGACCAATCCATTCAACAGAAGTCGGAATAACGACTTTGGTGAGGTTCTTGCAGTCGCGGAACAAGTCGTTATCAATGCGTGTCAGTGTTGGTGGAAGCTCTACTCGTGTGAGAACTTTGTTACCTTTGAACGCGCCGGCAGCAATCAGTCGAGTCGATGTGGGAACAATATATTTCGGTTTGATGGTTTTGTCTGTAGCAATCAGGCAACTATCTATAAACAGAGTGCCATCGTGCCAATTCTCTTTATTGAGCCAGATACCTGTGCCTTCAAACGCATTACGACTCAGGTATTCCAAATGTGCCGGAAGAACGATCTCAGTTAGGTTCTTGCAGCCTTTAAAAGCATTGTCAGCGATGCCTGTGACGCGGTATGTGCGTTGACCGACAACAATCTCGTCGGGCAGCCGTAATTTACTATCAGGAGAGTTTACTGCAATCGACTTGGTATTATCTGCTACCTCTGCAGTTTGGCTAACGGGATTTATGGTATAATGAATCTCGTTATATACTGCGAATTCAGCGTGGGCATAAAGGAACACGAAGACGCTCAGACAAACTAATAATATCAATCTACGCATAATTTATCAGTTTTTGCTGCAAAGGTACAACAAAAAAATGAATTGTGCAAGAGTTGGCTGCATTTTTTGCATTTTACGATACGTCACCGAACCGTCACCGAACCGTCACCGATAGAATTAGATGCGTTCAAGGGCGGCGAGTTTTATCCAACCGACGTTGTTACCGACATGGATATTGCACCAATCTCCTAACACTTCGTGGATAGTAACCTTTGTCCCTTCATGCAAAGTGAATAACTCTGTTCCGGAGCGGTCGGGAGAAGCCTTGACGTTAACTATTCCTTGTGTGATGATTGCTTCGTTCCGGTCATTATCGCGGCTATGAAGACTGCCGGCATTGGCGCAGGCGCAGATAGAAATGAGTAATGCAAACATTGCTGTATAGAAAGCAGACTTACGCAACCAAGGTTCTTTGCTGAGGGCAAAGAGCAAAGCGCCTATAAGTACCAATACAAACATGCAAATACTAAGAATCATCCATGTCTGTTCAGTAAGAGAATTGCGCACTGCACGTAACCATGAAGAGATGAAGAATGTCTGATTGTCCTCAATGTTGTCTATAATCCGTGATTGGGCAAATGCGAGGTTGTATTTGGCATCTTTGTTTCGTGGGTCAAGGCGCAGGCAGCGCTCATACGCCAAAATTGACTGCGCAATTTCGCCCTGTTTGAAATAAGCATTACCAAGATTATAGTAGAGTTCCGGTGTTAAATCGTTGATGCAGGATTGTTCTGCTATAAGCTCTTGATACATCTGTGCCGCTTGTGCATAATTCCCGTCGCTATATTGTTGATTTGCCTCTGAAAACAGGGCAACAAGGAATATCAATAACAATTTCATAATTTCTGATTTTCGAGTGTGTTAATAATTTCCGTTGTTTGGTTGTAGAGTTCCTGCATCTGGCTGTCAGCTGAAGGTGCATAACGTGCAAACTCTGCGGTAGTTAGCAGGCTGTTGACGTTGGTAATAAGTTCCTCTGCAATGTGCTTGTCACGTAAGATTTGTGCAATATTCTCTTTGCTAAGATCTGCAGTCGGAATAGCCAATCTGTCGCTGAGATACGATAGGGCAGCACGCTCAATCTCTTCGTAGAAAGCGGTTTTGTTGTTCTCTGCCATCAGTTTCTTAGCGGTTTTGAGTCTTTTTTGTGCTACCTTGTTGGCTTTCTTATAACGAACACGTGTGATATCTGCATTTTCTTTTATACGTTTGCGGAAAAGGATAAGCAATAACGTCGCAATGCAGAACGGAATAATGAAGCAGAGCCAGTATTCCAGTGAACCATAGACAAGCAGTGTTTTATGTGGTGTCTTGTCAATATTATCGTTGACATGTATGTATCGGATATCTGAGCCGAATTGCTTTACGTTTTCTTTATTGACGTAGTTCTGAACGACAGGGCTATTCTCCGAATCACTTGCTCCGCGTTGTACGTGAATAGTGTATTCCGGGGTGGTGAGCGTCTTATAGGCGTTTTCCTGAATATCAAAGTAACTGTATTTGATGGGCGGAATGGTATAATCTCCTCCTGCTCGCGGAATAGCGAGATATTCAATCTGTTTGGTGCCTGAAACACCTGCCGCAGTTGTTTTGAAGTTATTGGTTACTTTTGGGTCATACGCTTCAAATCCTTCCGGCCAATCAATTGCAGGGGTCTTGAGCAACTTCATGTTTCCGGAACCTTTAATGTCAATCTTAATAGTAACCGCTTCATTGGCTTGTATATCGGTTGCGGATAGGGTAGAAGCCATTGTAAATGAACCGACTCCTCCTGAGAATCCGGCAGGTTTGCCGGCAGGCAGCGCTTCAACATGAATCGTTACTCCCGGTGCAACAAGAGGCTTGGTGACGTTGGTGTATGAGCCAAAGAAGTCATCGAAGATGGAACGTACTTGTGCGCGTGTTTGGACACGAAGTACTGCTTCAAAGTTGGCGGGCTCAATCTTGATATCACCGCTATGCTGCGGATAAAGAAGTGTGCGGTACAGAACGGCCGTTTGGTAGTTGCGACCGTTGTAGTGCTCCAATTCTGTCTGAATATCGCCTTGTTCCAGTTCCTGTTTCAGGAATCCTGTAAAGTCTGGAAGCTTGGTGTTATTGGTGAATTGTGCCACATCGACTCCTGCAAAATATAGTTTGTAGGATAGCAGCAACGCTTCCTGTTCATGTACTTTGGTTTTGGTGACAATCGTGCGAATAAAGATATTTTCCGAAGATGTCTGGGTGTTCGCAGACGCTTGTCCGCTATTACCGGAGCGTTGTGCTGCTTGTGATGACTGTGCAGGCTGATTACCGGCAGGTTGTTCATCTGCAGGGAGAACCGTAATACGCAGACCGTTAGAGGAATATTGTTCGCGATCCACAGTAATTGTTGCCGGTGGCAAAGTGAAAGTTCCTTCTTTGTTTGCCATCAGCGTATACGTGTAAGTCAGCGTAAACGAAGATGTCCGTTTTCCGTTGATAAACGATGTGGAAGAGGATTGCGAGGTGTAAGGTCCTGCCAAATAATCAAAGTCGGCGAATTCCGGTGCCTGCAAATCTTTTGCTCGTTGGTTAACACTATAAGTGAGCTGAAAAGGTTTGCCGATAATCACCTGAGAAGGCGCTGAAGCGCGGAATTCCACATCATCCGCAAAGGCTTGTAATCCACCAAAGACTACAAGCAATAAAGTGAGTGCTATTTTAGTGATTTGTTTCATATACTACCATTCTTTTTCGACACGGCGTTTAGTGCCTTGTTGCCGTTGTAGTTTCTCTTGCGTCTCTTGTTCGTCTTGTTCAAGGGCTTGCAGAATCTGCTCTGCTGTCTCTTTGTCCATTTGCTGTTCTTGCTGTTGCTGCTGTTGTTGCTGTTGCTGTTCTTGTTGTTGCTCTTGCTCTTGCTGCTGTTGTTGTTCTTGCTGCTGTTGTTGTTGGTTTTGCTGTTGCTGCTGTTGATTTTGCTGTTGCTGTTGTTGCTGCTGTTGTTGTTGGAGCATTTGCATCGCTTTGACTAAGTTATAGCGCGTGTCGTTGTCTTTCGGATTGGCGCGCAGGGATTGCTGGTAAGCAGCAATCGCTTTGTCGTATTGTTCTTGTGCAAAGAAACTATTACCTAAATTGTGATATGTATTAGCGGCTTTTGCCTTGTCCTTTTTGGGGTCAATGTATTGTGCTGCCTTGGTAAACTCTTCTGCTGCTTCCGGATATTTGTTTTGGCGGAATAAAGCGTCACCAAGATTGTAGTGCGCTTCGAACGACTTATTGTTCTTCTCCAATCCACGTCGGTAATCTACTTCGGCTTCGGAGTAGTTCTCTTTTTTATAGTCGCGGTTTCCGTGACGAATATCGGGTGCTTCCTTCTGCGCTTGGATTAAGGAACAAGGAGTCAGAAGTATAGACAAAAATCCTATTATCAGTAATCTTTTCATTTTTCGTTAAATAAATCTATCTTGGACAACGTTTTATTCTTACGGTTAAAGATAAAGAAGTCAATTAGCAGAATCAGGAAAGCGAGCAGAACAAATCCTTGGTATTGCTCGTTGTAATCGGCATAAACTTTAGTCTCGATTTCGGATGTAGCAAGTGTATCGAGTTCTTTTTGCAGCGCGCGTGTTGCGGTATTGGTGTTGTCACAGCGGACATATAGACCTTGTCCAGCAGCTGCTATATCGCGGCACATTTGTTCGTTCAGTTTGCTGACAACGACATTTCCTGCTCTGTCTTTGCGGAAGTTCTGTGTGCCGGGAATAGGAATCGGACTGCCATCCGGTTTGCCAATACCGACTACAAAGATCTTGATACCTTTTTCGTTAGCCGCTTTAGCCGCTGCAATTGCATCGTCTTCGTGGTTTTCACCATCTGTTATCAGAATGATGGCGCGTGAAGCTTCGCTTTGTTCGCTTCCAAATGCTGCAATACTGGTCATAATGGCATCGCCAATAGCAGTACCTTGTACACGAATCAGGTCCGGCGAGATGGTATTGAGAAACATCTTGGCGCTGACATAATCACAGGTGATAGGCAACTGCGTATATGCTTCTCCTGCAAATACAATCAATCCGACACGATCATCTACCATTTGGTCAATGAGTTTGGATAACATCTGTTTAGCTCTGTCCAAACGATTCGGTGCAACGTCTTCGGCAAGCATAGAATTGGATATATCGAGAGCAAACATCACTTCGATACCTTGCCGTTTGACGGTTTTCTCTTTTTGCCCGTATTGCGGTCTTGCTGCTGCAATAATAAGTAGTGCGAGTGCCACCATCAGCAGCGCGAACTTGAAAGCAGGTCTTGTGCGTGAAACATTGGGCATCAGTTCTGCGAGCAGTTCGGGATCTCCAAACTCTCGCAATTGGCGCTGTTTGCGACGCACAATAGCAATATATGCTGCTATGAAAAGCGGAATCAAGAGCAGCATCCACAAAAATTCTATATTAGCGAATCTGAACATCTTAGTTAGTAATAGTTTTAAGAACAAAGTATTTGAGGATTACTTCTGCAATCAAGCAGAGCAGTGCCGCAATAAGCCAAGGCGCAAAATTCTCGGTTCGTTTGCTGAATTCACGCACACGCAGTTTTGTTTTTTCGAGTTGGTCAATTTGTTCATAAATGCGTTTGAGTGAACTATTATCCGTAGCGCGGAAATATTCTCCGCCTGTGGTAGCCGCAATATTCCGTAGCGTTTCTTCGTCAAACTCGGAGTCCATCATCATATATTGTGTGCCCATAGGCGTTTGCACGGGCACGCGTGCTTGTCCGTGACTTCCGACACCGACAGCATAGACGCGTATCCCAAATGTTTTGGCAATCTCAGCCGCAGTCTGCGGGTCAATATCTCCTCGGTTGTTACTACCGTCGGTTAAGAGGATAATAACCTTTGATTTGGTTTCGGAGTCTTTCATACGATTGACAGCATTCGCCAATCCTAATCCAATAGCCGTGCCGTCTTCTACCATTCCGAATTTAACGGACCTGAAAAGATTGACGAGCACAGCATGATCGGTAGTAAGCGGGCACTGTGTAAACGATTCTCCGGCAAATACAACGAGACCGATTTGGTCGTTTGGCCGTGCAATGACGAAGTCAGTAGCAACAGATTTAGCGGCTTCCAGACGATTTGGTTTAAGGTCCTCCGCCATCATTGTTCCGGAAATATCGAGTGCCATCATTATATCAATACCTTCGGTTGATTCGCTGGACCAACGATTACTGAGTTGTGGTCTTGCGAGTGCAATACTGAGGCAAACGATAGCAGCTACACGTAGCACAAAAGGCACATGTAACAAATATATGCGTGCGCTTTTGTTCTGCCTTGCGAGCGTCGCAGTAGAAGAGACCTTGATACTTGCATCTTGGTCGTGTAACTGCCAAATATACCAGCCAATAACCGGAATGAGCAATAGCAGTAAAAACAAATATGCAGGTGAAGCAAAAGACATCTTTATTTACTATTTAATCATTATTGATTTGTTCATTATCCTCTTGTTGTGGAGCAGGTGTTGTTTCGTGTACAAAAGTATATGCAGTACGCAGTGACATTTCGTTTTCGTCCGGTGTAGTTGTCCATTTCGCGAACTTCACCAAGTCAGCAAGTGAAAGCATCTTGCGCAACTGTTCGTATAATTCACGTTGCTCTTTAAGAATCGGTTTCATCGCCTGCAATGTCTCGTCGGACGTTTTTTCAGAACTGCGTACATCGTAGCGGTTGCCGATATACTCACGGACAACATCTGTCAGCTGTGTGTGATACTCTTTGGTTTGTCCTGCTTGCCAGATTTTCTCTTCTTTGATTCGGTCAAGTTTTTCCAAAGCCACTTCCTCCGCCGGTCTTTCCGGTTCTTTAGGTGCTTCTGGCAAGACGCCTTTTCTGCGACCAATAAATACCGCTAAATAATAGGAACCGTACGCGAGCGCACCTAATAAGACAGCGAGTAGAATCCATCTTAAAATTCCCCACACCCAAACCGGTGCCTTTGCGATAGGCTTGATATCCGTAATAGAGAGTGCGGAATCGACTTCAAACGGCTGAATCACGTTGAGAGAAAGCGGTTCGCTCCGGAATGTATCTTCTCCCGAAACAAAGGGGATAGGTGCGATATAGAACAAGGAGTCCTTGAACGAAGTAAGCGTCAAGGTCTGGTTGAGTTGATATCGCCCGTCTTTGAGGAAAGTGGTGTCCACGGTTGTTCTCTCCACGATTTCGATGTCCGTAATAAGCGTTTCGCCATACACAGGCATTTGAACTTGCTCGTTATGGTCACAAGTTGCCTGTAAGTGCATTGCGGTCTGATCTCCAATAAACAGCATCGTAGAATCGATGGATGCAGAAACAACTATTGCAAGAAGAATATTCAACATTATTAATCTTATTATTATGATAGTTTAATGATAGTTTGCGGTTGTCCTCACGTTATCTTCAGGTTATGCTTAAGTTATCCTCAAGGTTGCTGAATGTATTGTTTATCTATCGTATATCTATCGTGTATCTATCGTATATCTATCGTATATCTATCGTGTTTGCCCGCGGAAAAGTTGCATCAATGCTTTGACATAATCCTCGTCAGTACGTATAGAAATAGACTTAGTTCCGGTTTTTGTAAGGAGTGTGTCAATGGCATTTTGCTGTTTGTTCCAATCGGCGGCGTAATTATCTCGCACCGCTTTGATAGCCGTATCCACCCAAAGCCTTCTTCCTGATTCCGCATCGTTCACTTTGATCAGTCCGATATTCGGGATTTCAGCATCTCTCCGGTCGTAAATTTGAATGAGATTGATATCGTGCCGATTCGCAGTAATCATCAGCGCTTTTTCCATTTTCTTCGCCTCTTCCGGTTTTCTCCACCAATCGGCAATACAATCGGAAATGAGGAACGAAGTAGAACGTCTTTTTTGTGCATTCGTGAAATACTCCAACGCACCGGCAATATCAGTTCCAGTAGTAGATGGTTCGAACGACAGGAGTTCGCGAATAATATGCAGTACGTGTGTTTTACCCTTCTTCGCGGGTATGTACTTCTCAATTTTATCTGAGAAGAAAATTACTCCGACCTTGTCGTTATTTTCGATTGTGGAGAAAGCAAGTGTAGCCGCGACTTCCGCCATCATATCCCGTTTCATTTGTGTGATGGTTCCGAAATTTCGGCTTCCGGAAACATCTACCAAGAGCATGACCGTAAGTTCCCTCTCTTCTTCAAAGACCTTGATATATGGTTTATTGAGTCTTGCGGTAACGTTCCAGTCAATACTTCTGACATCATCTCCTGGTTGGTATTCTCTGACTTCAGAGAACGCCATACCACGTCCTTTGAACTGGCTGTGGTATTCCCCGGCAAAGATGTTGCGACTAAGTCCTCTGGTCTTAATCTCAATCTTCCGAACCCGTTGTAATAGTTCTTCGCTTGTCATTGATTAAGGAACTTGAACAGCGTTGAGTACTTCTGTAATTACATCTTCTGTTGTGATATTGTTTGCTTCGGCTTCATATGTAAGTCCGATTCTGTGTCTTAGTACATCGTAGCAAACAGCTCGTACGTCTTCTGGAATCACATACCCTCTTCGGTGAATGAAAGCATATGCGCGTGCAGCGAGCGCAAGATTGATACTTGCACGCGGACTTCCTCCGAAGTTAATCATCGGTTTGAGGTTATCGAGTCCGTATTGTTCCGGTTGGCGTGTAGCAAAAACAATATCGACGATGTATTTTTCGATTTTCTCGTCCAGATAGACTTGTCTTACGACTTCACGTGCTTTGCGTATTTCTTCGGTGGAGATGACGGGCAATACTTTTTTGCGTTCGCCGTTAATATTTTGCCGAATGATTTGCTGCTCTTCTTCTTTTTTTGGATATCCGATAACAACCTTGAGCATGAAACGGTCAGTTTGTGCTTCCGGCAGCGGATAGGTACCTTCCTGTTCAATCGGGTTTTGCGTTGCGAGCACGAGGAACGGATCGTCGAGTTTGAAAGTCTGTTCACCGATGGTTATCTGTCGCTCCTGCATTGCTTCGAGCAAAGCGGATTGTACTTTAGCCGGTGCACGGTTAATCTCATCCGCCAAGACAAAATTGGCGAAGATAGGTCCGCGTTTGATTTTAAACTCTTCGTTCTTTTGGCTGTAGATTTGTGTGCCGAGCACATCCGCCGGTAATAAGTCGGGTGTGAATTGGATACGGCTGAAGTTCGCCTTAACGAGTTCCGCCAATGTTTTGATAGCCAATGTTTTCGCCAAGCCGGGAACACCTTCGAGCAAGATGTGGCCGTCACTGAGTAAACCGATAAGGAGACTCTCCACGAGATGTTTCTGACCGACGATGACTTGGTTCATGCCCATTGTAAGAGTGTCCACAAACGAACTCTCACGCTCAATGCGCTCTTGCAGTTCGCGAATGTCAACAGTTGTTTCCATAATTATATTTCAAGTTTTCAAATTTTCAGTTTTCAAGATTGCTTGTGCAAAAAGCGTGCCAAAGTGCTGTGCGGGGCATAAAGTGTTAATAAATTTCTACAATTTGCCTTTTGAGCCGTTTCGTCATTTCTGCTTTTTTCATGGGCTTGACACCTTGTGTTTTAAGGGCGGTAACTCTCTGTGTAGCCCTTACTTTTACGGGTATTTCCATTTGTTTAGTGCCCAACATTTGTGCGTCCGCCTGCAGGTTTTTCTCTAAGATATAAAGGTGTCCGTCCTGCTCTTGGTAGATGGTATTGAGCATTACAATTCCATTCGCTTTTCGCAGTCTGAATTTTTCGATTTGCTTTTCTCCCATATTGAGGAGATTAAGCATTGTGAGTTGGTCTTGATTGAGTTTGTATCCGAACGGAATATTGATATACAACTCGCCTTTTTCCGAGAATCGTCGCACGGAAAGCGATTCCGAATCAAGTATATAATTGCGAGTGATAGAATATTTGACAATACCGAAATAGTTGTGTTTTTCAATGTGTGTGAGAACGGTTTCTCCTTCAGATTCGTTTGTAACCGACCAGTGTTTGAGGTCTCCGATCCATTTTTCGAAGTCGTATCGAATATTACCCGCAGCCCAAAGTCCCTGGTGTACAACCACACCGGAGTCAATGGCTGCCGCCATTTTACGTGCGTTTTTGTCCATCCGCTCAAGAGTTTCAGACTTGTAAATAGTGTCTGCCAATGCCCTTATTTCCTGCTTAAAGTAGCGTTTGCAAAACTCTCCGGCAAATTGGATTGAATCTCTGTTTTCACTACCTGCTCCGGGAATATTAACGACCTTTGCAATCATCTGTTCCATTCCCCATGCTTCTCCTTCAGAGTCCATTCGCGCATCACTGACGATTCTGTATGCAGCAGGTTCATCGGTAAAGTCTTGTGCCATCCGAACGTACACGGCGTGAAGCAGTTCTGCCATTTGCTTGCGTTTATTGCGTTGTTTGGAAGCTTTGGCAGCCACAACGGTTTCTTCCAGCGCGATAGGTTGCTCCTTAAGAATAATAATGGCGCTATCTTTGAGTGCTGCAAGCGGCAGTTCCTGCTTTTCATAGCCAATGAAAGAAATAATAACAAGGCTTTCTTCCGGAATATAGGTTGAAAAGCGGAAGTAACCGTTGTCGTTTGTGGCAGTTCCAGCGACCGGGTCAGAAAGCGGATAAACCGTTGCATATCCTATTCCTTCTCCTGTTTCCGTGACGACACGACCAATATACTCTGCGCTATGAATCTGTAACGCGCAAAAGAATAAAAAGAAGATGTAAAAAATCCGTTTCATATATTAAAAACCCAAAAACCCCGCAAAAGTACTACTTTTTTTTGAAATACGCAAGAAAATTTGCATAAATAAAAAAAAAGTTGTACCTTTGCAGGCTAATTTGAAAAAATACATCTATGAAAGTCAATTACCTGAAGTCAAGACACATTGGATTAAGTGCCTCAGAAGAGCAAGAGATGCTTGAAGTTATCGGCGTAAAGAGCGTAGAACAACTCATTGAACAAACGATGCCCAAAGAGATTCTTTTGGATGCTCCGTTGGCGTTGGATGAGCCGTTGACAGAACAAGAGCATTTGGACTCAATAGCAGCGATGGCAGAGAAGAATCTGCCTTTCAAGAGTCTAATAGGACGTGGGTGGTATGGAACCATTACCCCGGCAGTGATTCAGCGCAATGTGCTCGAAAATCCAGTTTGGTACACTTCTTACACTCCTTACCAAGCAGAAGTAAGCCAAGGACGTTTAGAGGCATTGTTTGTGTATCAAACGATGATAAGCGACCTGACAGGTCTTCCATTGGCAAACTGTTCGTTATTGGATGAGGCTACTGCAGCAGCAGAGGCAGTGACAATGATGCGGAATTTGCGCTCGCGCGAACAAACCAAAGCGGGTGTTAAGAAAGTGTTTGTGGATGAGAAAGTGTTTGAAAATACATTGAGTGTGTTGAAGACTCGTGCAGCAGGTCAGGGTATCGACTTGGAGATAGGTAATTGGACTCTGGTCAATGGTCGGTTGTCTTCAGAAGAGTACTTTGGTGTTGTTATCCAATGTCCGAACGCAGATGGTAGCATAGAGGACTATGAAGGATTTGTGGCAGCTTGTCACGACGCCGGCGTTAAAGTGACCGTGATTGCAGACCCGATGGCGTTGGCATTGCTCAAGCCGTTAGATGCAGATATCATGGTCGGTTCGGCACAACGTTTTGGTTTGCCTGTTGGTTTTGGCGGTCCGGCTGCGGGCTATATGGCAACGAAGGATGAGTATAAACGCGAGATGCCGGGACGCATCATCGGTCTTAGCAAAGATACTCATGAACATCCGGCTTTCCGTTTGGCACTTCAGACTCGAGAACAGCATATTAAACGCGACAAAGCGACATCGAATATCTGTACCGCCGAAGCGCTATGTGCTGTGATGGCAGGTCTGTATGGCGTTTACCACGGAGCAGAGGGCTTGCGCGAGATAGCCGAAGGCATTCATGGAAAGGCGGTATATCTGAGTGAGATGTTGCAGGCTTATGGTTATGAACAAGAAAACAGCGAGTTCTTTGATACGCTGAAAGTTGTTACAAGTTCTGCCAAAATAACCAAGAACATCCGCAAAGCAGCCGAAGAACGCGGCATCAATCTGTACTATGCGCCCGAAGGTTGGATTGGCTTGTCCATCGATGAGACGGTGACGTTAGATACTATGAATGACCTAATTGAGGTATTCGCAGAAGCAAGTGACGGATTGGCAAATTATGTAGAAAGTGAGGAAGAGTTTGAGAACCTTTGGGCTATAGATGAAAGCCGTGTTCGCGAAGTAGATTACTTGCAAGCGGATGTATTCAAACGGTATCACACTGAAACCGAATTGATGCGGTATATCAAGCGTCTGGATCGTAAGGATATCAGTTTGACCCATTCGATGATTCCGTTAGGCAGCTGTACGATGAAACTTAATCCTGCCGCTGCGATGATTCCAATCACTATGCCCGGTTGGACAAGTGCTCATCCAATGGCACCTGCGGAACAAGTGGAAGGTTTTGCGGAAATGTTGAGCGAATTGGAGGAACAATTGTGTACGATTACCGGTTTTGCTGCATGTAACCTTCAGCCAACTTCCGGCGCAGCGGGCGAATATACAGGTCTGGTGACTATTCGTGAGTATCTGCGTGCCAAAGGCGAGGCACATCGTAATGTGCTGTTGATTCCAGCATCGGCTCATGGTACTAATCCGGCAAGTTGCGTGCAAGCAGGTTTTGTGCCTGTGGTTGTCAAATGTGATGAGAAGGGAAATACCGATATGGAAGATTGGCGTACCAAAGCGGATGAGAATAAGGACGTTCTTGCCGGATGTATGATTACCTATCCATCCACGCACGGAATATTTGAAATGTCTATCCGCGAAATGTGCGATATTATTCATCGTAACGGTGGACAAGTTTATATGGATGGCGCTAATATGAATGCGCAAATCGGTTACACGAATCCTGCAACTATCGGAGCCGATGTGTGTCACCTGAATCTGCATAAGTCGTTTGCATCTCCTCATGGCGGTGGTGGACCTGGCGTGGGAGCCGTTTGCTGTGCTTCACACTTAGTGGATTACTTGCCAACAGAGGATAAGAACCGCGTTTCTTCTGCGCTTTTTGGAAATGCAAATATGGCACTAATTGCCTATGGATATATCCGTATGTTAGGCGCTGAGGGTTTGCGGGACGCGACAGCAGCTGCGATAGTAAGTGCAAACTATATGGCGGCAAAACTGCGCGATGCTTATGGTATCGTTTATACCGGCGAAACAGGAAGAGTCGGGCATGAACTGATTTTGGATTGCCGACAATTCCATGCGATAGGTATTACTGAAAGTGATATAGCAAAACGATTGATGGATTTTGGTTATCACGCTCCGACTTTGTCTTTTCCCGTTCATGGGACGCTGATGATAGAGCCGACAGAAAGTGAGTCTAAACATGAATTAGACCAATTTATAGATGCGCTTCTGACGATTCGTGCCGAGATTGCAGAGATAGAACGCGGCGAGGTGGACCCGAAGGACAATGTACTGGTAAATGCTCCACATGCGGAATATGAGATTGTAGCGAATGAGTGGAATCACCCATATTCTCGTGAGAAAGCTGCTTATCCGACAGTTTGGGTGCGCGAAAACAAGTTCTGGATACCTGTTTGCCGCGTAGATAATGGATTTGGAGACCGAAACCTTGTAGCAAGATGGTAAACAGAGCAGAGTTAGTTGAGCGCTTGCGGCGGTATCGCCGTTGGAAACCCTTTGTTGAGGCGAAAGAGTTGTTCGTTATTGCATTGTGTTGCGGACCGTTTGCAATTGCCTTGAACAGGTTGCTAATCCCTCACGCTATAGTGGGAGGTGGTTTGGCTGGTTTTTGCGAGATCTTATACTTTGCGTCCGACGGATTACTTCCGGTCTGGGCTACTAACTTGACTATCAATATATTTTTGCTGTTATTGGCAATAAAATTAGTCGGCTGGCAGTTTTGTGTCCGTACTGTTTATGGTGTCGCATGTTTGACGGTTTGGTTCAAGTTAATTCCTATTCCCGAAGTGCCTGCCATTTCAGACCCATTTATGGCGGTAATTTTGGGCGGATTATTTGCCGGTACTGGCTTAGGGTTGGTTCTGCTCAATAATGGTTCAACCGGCGGAACAGATATTGTGGCGATGATTGTTTCCAAGTTTGGTCACTTGCCAATGGGACGGGCGATGCTGGCAAGTAATATTCTTATTATAACTGGAGCTTATTTTTTGCCGGAAGTACATAGTATAGAGAAAGTGTTGTTTGGATTGTGCTATACATTTATGTCCTCAATGGCAGTAGATTGGGTGATGACTCGCGTTCGGCAGTCAGTTCAATTCTTCATATTTTCATCGCAGTATAAACAAATAGCACACGCTATAATGACGCAGATTCCACGCGGTGTTACTATTCTGGACGGACACGGCGGCTATACTCAGCAAGATATGAAGGTAATCACCGTTATTGCCCGCAAAAATGAATCCACCCGCATTTTCCGTCTTGTGCGCGCAATCGATCCTAATGCGTTTGTGAGCGAAACACAAACTATTGGTGTCTTCGGTCAAGGTTTTGAATCAATTAAAGATAAAGGCTAACGCCAAACGACCATGGATTTACACAACTTATATTACCCCAAACAGCATGCTTTGGTCATTGTGCGTGAATATTTGTTGATATTTATTGCGCTTTGTCCTTTTGCGGCGATGGTTAACTGGGTGTTTGTCCCTCACAATGTAGTAGGTGGCGGGTTAACTGGTATATGCTCCATCATCTACTATGCGACGCAAGGATTATTTCCGTCTGTATTCCCAAATTATAGTGGTGCTTTGCCTATTTGGCTGACATCATTGGTGATTAACATCATTCTTCTTACCATTGCCGCTTTGACTGTCGGCTGGCGGTTTTGTATTCGCACAGTATTTGGTGTGTTTGTGTTGGCGTTTTGGTATCGTGTGATACCGATTCGTGAGGTTGCGTTTATAGAAGACCCGATTTTGGCATGCTTGGTGGGTGGAGCTTTGTTCGGCATCAGTTTGGCGATAGTGATGCTCAACAATGGTTCGTCCGGAGGAACGGATATTATTGCGATGGTAGTGAACAACTACCGTGATATATCGTTGGGCAAAGTAATGATTGTGTGTGATGTGGTGATTATTTTGTGCAGTTATTTTTTGCCGGTGCCCGATGCGTTAGTGGACAAAGTAACTGATGTGACAGATTTCAAACTCAAGCGTATTTTGTATGGCTCTTGTATGACAATTAGTTATACTGCTGCTTTGGATTGGTTTATGTCCCGCATAAGACAATCTGTGCAATTCTTTATATTTTCCAATAAAAGTGCAGAGATAGCCACTGCTATCAACGGATTGGTTAATCGTGGCGTGACAATGCTTGAAGGAAAAGGATGGTTTAGTAAGCAGCAGATGGAAGTTGTAACTGTTTTGGCAAGAAAACACGAGAGTCCTCTGATTTTGCGCATTGTCAAGTCTATTGACCCCAACGCTTTTGTCAGTTATGCAAATGTCAGTGGTGTCTTTGGGCAGGGATTCGATAAAATTAAAGGCAAGCAACTTAATCCTGAACAAAAGCGGTAATATGGGACAATACAGATCTTTATTAGTAACTATCTTTGGCATATTGTTGTTTATTGTGACAGCATCGGTGTTATATACCAATAACCTGTCGCGTCAATTAGCAGAAGAGGAGCAACGGCGAATCCAAATCTGGGCGCAAGCAACAGAGCGACTAATTTTGGCAGAGCCGGATGAAGATATAGATTTCTACTCAACGATTATTGAGCACAATACTACTATTCCTGTCTATATAACTGACTCTGCGAATAATGTATTGCACTCGCGCAATGTCCAGAAACCTGTATCTGATCCGCGCACTCTCAATGGTCCTATTGAAATTAGGTTTGTGGATAATGATGGCACCGAGGTGAGGCAATATATTTATTACGATGAATCTACCTTGTTGCATCAATTACGATATGTCCCTTATGCGCAATTTGCAGTGATTTTTATATTCATCGCGATGGGGGTATTCGCCATGCTCGCCGCTCAGCGAAATGCGCAGAACCGAGTTTGGGTCGGATTATCCAAAGAGACTGCACATCAATTGGGTACGCCTATTTCCTCTTTAAATGGATGGCAAACGTTGTTAGAGGCCCGTTATAAGGATGATGAATATATTCCACAAATGCGTGCAGATATTGACAGGCTACAAGTTATTGCGGATCGGTTCTCTAAAGTCGGCAGTTTGCCGGAATTGGAGCAAGTGCAGTTTGTGCCGGTTGTCAGAAATGCAATGTCATATATGCGCGCGCGTACATCTAATAAGGTTACAATAGACTTTGTTACCACCGAAGAGCGGGAGAATATTGAAGTGATGCTTAATAAACCCTTGTTTGAGTGGGTGATTGAGAATCTTATCAAGAATGCTATTGATGCGATGAATGGAAGCGGGAGTATCGTTTTTTCTATAAACGAGAAGGAAAATACGGTATTGTTGGATGTTGCGGATACAGGCAAAGGTATGGATAGACACACGCAGCGTCACATCTTTGATACAGGTTTTACCACAAAATCGCGCGGGTGGGGATTGGGATTGCCGTTAGCCAAGCGTATCATTGAAGATTATCATGGAGGCAAACTCTTTCTCAAGCAGTCGGAGATTGGAGTTGGTTCGACTTTCCGCATTATCCTCAACAAGTGCAAAGATAGTTGATCCGCTGCCGGTCATAGCCGCATAAATTGCGCCTGCTTCAAGCAGGCGTTTTTTGATGTCTGCTAACAGTGGGTGTTTGGCAAAAACCGTTGTCTCAAAGTCATTGACCATCTGTGTCAGGTCACTATCGCTGATTGTGAGCGTTGTGTGAGAAGGAACAATACCGCTGTAGGCTTCTTTGGTAGAGACAAACACATCGGGTTTAATCATCAGCAATCGTTTGCCTTGGAGTGAGAACGATACCGGTTCAAGGATATCGCCTATACCTGTTGCGTGACAAGGTACGTTGTAAATAAAAAATGGACAATCTGCGCCTAAAACCCGCACTTCTGCAGCGAGTTGGGATTTGCTAAGTCCAAGTCCGAATAACTCGTTTAAAAGAATGGCTGTATGGGCTGCATCGCTGCTGCCACCGCCTAAACCGGCACCAAAAGGAATATGTTTCTTGAGAAGAATCTGTACTGGACCTATTTGTGGGTACTTGGCAGCCAGGAGCCTGTAGCAACGTACTACAAGGTTCTCTTCCGGCGCGCAATCGACTTCTAAACCTTCCTGTCTGTACGAAAATGTTTCGGAAGGGGTTATATTGAGTTCGTCAAATAATCCGTAAACAGGATAGAACAGACTGTCAATATCGTGATAGCCGTCTTCTCGCTTGCGAACAACGCGTAAACCAATGTTAATCTTGCAATTAGCTCTTGCGTACATATTCTGCAAAAGTATAGTCGTAAGGATTATTTTCGTCGGATTGATGTGCTTCTTTGCTGATACACTGCCATGTATCCGGTTCGATAGCAGGGAAGAACGTATCCGCATCTTTCCATGAGTGATGAATATGGGTGATATACAGTTTGTCCGCTAACGGCATAAACTGCCGATAGACCATTCCTCCGCCGATGATAAAGGCCTCTTCGTCGGGGTGAACCAGAGCCACTGCCCCCTCGATAGAGTAGGTCGCTTCTGCGCCGTCGAATGTCTTACCGGCTACATCGGTTATCACGATATTACGGCGATTAGGTAGGGGGTGTTTGGGGAGTGAATAGAACGTTCGTTCGCCCATAATCACCGTGTGATTGGCGGTAATTGTTTTAAAGTGCTTCAGGTCGTTTGGAAGGTGGCAAAGCAGACCGCCTTGTTTACCGATAGCGTTTTCCTCACTGATGGCAACTATAATTGATATCATAATGTAACACAGTTTCTATACCGCCACAACACCGGCTATGTGGGGGTGTGGATTATAATCGACTAATTCAAAATCTTCGTATTGGAATCCGAAGATATCTTTAACCTCCGGATTGATTTTCATTGTTGGCAAGTTTCGCGGTTCGCGGGTCAGTTGCAAGTTGACCTGTTCCAAATGGTTGAGGTAGATGTGTGCATCGCCTAATGTGTGTACAAAATCGCCGGCTTCGAGTCCGGTTACTTGTGCCATCATTTTCAGCAACAGGGCGTAAGACGCAATATTAAATGGTACGCCGAGGAATATATCTGCTGAGCGTTGATATAGTTGCAGCGATAGTTTTCCGTTTGCTACATAGAACTGAAACAGTGTGTGGCAGGGAGGAAGGGCCATTTTATTTACTTCAGCAACGTTCCATGCGCTAACAATCATTCGGCGGGAGTTTGGATTGGTCTTAATTTGTTCTACCACTTGTGCTATTTGGTCAATCGTGCCGCCGTTATAATCGGGCCAAGAGCGCCATTGATGTCCATAAACTGGTCCCAGTTCGCCGTTCTCGTCGGCCCACTCGTTCCAAATCCGTACACCGTGTTCTTGCAGGTACTTGACGTTGGTGTCGCCTCGTAGGAACCACAGCAATTCGTATATAATAGATTTCAAGTGCAGTTTCTTGGTGGTGAGCAGGGGAAATCCGTCTGCTAGGTTATAGCGCATTTGTGCGCCAAAAACGGATATCGTTCCTGTTCCGGTGCGGTCTTCTTTACGGGTGCCTTCTGCTAATACGCGGCGGCACAAATCCAAATATTGCTTCATATCTAATCGCTATTCGCTAATCGCTCAACCCTAATACAACTTATAAGTCGTTTTCAGCACTTTAAACTCGGTGCGTCGATTGATTTGTTGGCATTGTTCCTGTTGTTGTGGTGGCAGAGACTGAATAAACTGCTCATCGAGTGCTTGCCCGATGGGGATAAACGGCAGTCGTTTGTGGATAGCGGCATCGGCTACTACTGGTTTGCTTTCGCCATAGCCCACCGGGGTCAGGCGTTCTTGTTCGATGCCGCTGCGAATCAGGTAATTGACAACCGACTCTGCGCGTTTTTCCGACAACAAACGGTTGCTTATACTATCGCCTACGTGGTCGGTATGTGAGGCTAACTCGATGGTTATATTAGGGTTATCATTGAGCAGTTTTACCAAGGATTGCAAGCCGGTTTCGCTGGACGGGGTCAAATCCCATTTACCAAACTCATAGAATATATTATCCATCGTTACGGGCTTGGAAATAGGCGCCAGACTAAAATGTTGGTCATAAGTCTTGCTGTCTATCAGATCGTAAGTGTTGACTGCGGCGGTTTGGTTTAGATAGCCGCGGGCTGAAGCCAACAGAACGTATTTGGCGTCTTTGTTAATCTTGATTTTAAATGTACCGTCTTTGCGGACATTCAGTTTGCTGTTTGTGCCATCGTCTCCAACGATACGCAGGCGTCCTTCAGAGATTGGTTCGTTGTTATTGTCCGTTACGATTCCTTCAATCGCAAACTCCATTTCCGGAAGTATGAAACTATATATCTCGTCGTAGCCTTTTTTGAGTTGTGCTCTATTGGATGAGAAGAATCCGTTTTGTGTATCGCCGGCAAATGTGATACCGAAGTCATCGCCATTGCTGTTGAACGGTGCCCCCATATTATATACCATCCACGCTACAGGAATTGTATCTACGGGTGTTGCTGCGGTATCGCGTATGGCTTTATAGATATCCAATCCGCCATATCCCGGGTGTCCGTTGGATGCAAAATACAGACTGCCATCCGGATGGGTGGCGGGATACATCTCATCGCCGGAAGTATTGATACGTGGTCCAAGGTTTTGAGGATTTGCCCAATCGCTGCCGTTCAGTTCTGCCATCCAAATATCTTTTCCGCCAAAACCGCCGGGTGCATCACTTACGAAGTAAAGGGTGTCACCGGTCGGGCATAGAGCCGGATGACCGATGGTGATGGTGCTGTCATTGAAGATTTTCACTTCTTGGGGTTCTGCCCATTCGCCGCTGGCGCGGGAACTGGTATAAATCTTTGCGCCGAGGTCTTGCCCGTTGACAGGACACGAGTAGGTAAAATACATTGTTCTGCCGTCTGAAGAGAAACAGCAGACGCCTAATTCGGCTTGGCCGGCTTTGGCTGACTGCGTGCTATCGTTTTCGCTTTCATTTTCCTCTTCGCCGCCGTATAGGCCTTCCGCCAATTGTATATCCAGCCATTTGCCCGCGGCATCTTTGCGCGCGGAGTAGAGGTTGAACGCTTGTGCACCGGTTACAGGGCTCGGGCGTTTCAGTTTCTTTTTGCTGCCAGTATTTCGTTCTTGACGGTTACTGGTAAACATCAGTGCGTCTCCGTCTTTCCCAATAAATGCCGGTGCGAAGTTCGATGTGCGTTTTTGGTTAAACTCTTTGGCGGAGCTCACAATGTAGCGCGAGAATTGTTTTTTCCACTCGGGCACTTGTTCGCAGGCGTATTTGCCCGATCGGGCCACGTAATCATCGGGGTGTGCCTCAAGATAGGTCGCGTAGTATTTCTCGGCGTCTTTGTATTTGCCTTGATAGTGCAATGCTTGTGCGTAGTGGAGATAAACAATGGAGTCTTGGTACTTGTACCGCACGGCGTTTTGGTAGCAGTTGACGGCTTTCGGGTTATTAAGAACGCGGTAGCACTCGCCTTGATAGAATGCCACACGGGCTTTGAGTGGTTTGTCTGTTTTTGAGGAGATACGTCCATAGACTTGTTTATAGATGTCTGCTGCGTCATAGTATTCGCCAATCGCATATTTCTTGTCTGCGCGTTTGATACGACCTTTGATGCCGCATGAACTTAAGCCAAACAGCAGCAAAACTCCAACTATGTATAAAACGTATCGCCTCATCTCTTAACTATATACCGCCTTAACGGATTATTCCAACGAATGAATGATCAGGCCGCTCCTCAGTTTGGGCTCAAACCACGTCGTTTTGGGTGGCATTATATTGCCGCTGTCTGCGATATCGATGATTTGTTGCATTGTGACAGGGAAGAGTGCAAGCGCCATTTTCATTTCGCCGTTATCCACCCGTCGTTGCAGCTCGTCAAGGCCGCGGATGCCGCCTACAAAGTCTATCCGTTTGTCCGTACGCAGGTCTTTGATGCCCAATATCTTGTCCAATATCAGATTGGAAGAAATAGTCACATCCAAAACGCCTATTGGGTCGTTGTCGTTGTAGCGACCGGGTTTGGCGGTTAGCGAATACCATTGTCCGCCGAGATATAACGAGAAGTTATGCAACGCACATGGACGGTAGCAAGCCGTTCCTTTCTGTTCAATCACAAAATCCGCTGAAAGTGCCTCCAAGAACGCTGTCTCGCTTAACCCGTTAAGGTCTTTCACCACGCGGTTATAATCCAATACGTGCAATTGGTTGTCTGGGAAGCAGACGGCGAGGAAGTAGTTGTATTCTTCGTTGCCGGTGTGATTCGGGTTTTGCAATTTCTTTTCGTTGCCGACGAGTGCTGCTGCAGCGGAACGGTGGTGACCGTCTGCGATGTACATGGCTGGAATTGTTGCAAAGATGGAAGTTATCTGTGCGATGGTTTTCTCGTCGTCAATCACCCAGAATGTATGCCGGAAGCCGTCCAAATCGCTCACAAAGTCATATTCGGGCGTTTGGGCTGTTACGCGAGCAATCAGTTCATCAATGTCTGCGCGGTGAGGATAGGCGAAAAATACCGGTTCGATGTTCGCGTTATTGATGCGAACATGTTTCATGCGGTCTTCTTCTTTGTCTTTACGCGTCAGTTCGTGTTTTTTGATACGTCCTTGCATATAATCTTCGACCCATGCAGCCACGACTAATCCGTATTGGGTCCACACATCGTCTGTGCCATCGGTCGCGTGCATGGATTGTGCATAGACGTAGTAGCGCTCTTGTGGGTCTTGTACCAGCCAGCCTTTTTCGCGGAACAACTTGAATTGTTCTACGGCTGCTGTATAGACGCGGGCATCGTGCTCGTCTGCAATGGGACTGAAGTTTATTTCAGGTTTAATGATGTGGTATAGTGACATTGGGTTGCCTGCTGCTTCGGACGCAGCTTCTTGCGAGTTCAGTACATCGTAAGGTCTGCTGCTTACCTCTTTTGCAATCGATTTAGGTGGACGAATACCACAAAATGGCTTAATCTTCATACTCTTAACAACTTAACAATTTAACCATTTAATCGCTTAACCGTTTAACCGCTTAACCGTTTAAACGCTTAATTTTTTAACGGCTTCTCTGAAGCCCGATTTCCCATTGTGCAGGAACCGTTGAAGATTGCGTTGGGTTCGACGATAAGTGTTTGGGTGGTTACTTCACCTTTGATGTTTCCGCTTGCGCGCAGAGCGAGGGTTTGTTTGGTTTCGATTTTTCCCTCGAGGTGTCCCATGATTTCTGCGTTTTGGCATTTGATTGTGCCTTTTATCAGGCCTTGTTCACCGATAACCACTTTTCCTGACGATTGTACATCGCCTTCTACCGTGCCATCTACGCGGAAGTCCATATCGGTTATGACTGTTCCAATGATTTTGCTGCCGGCGGTTAGAGCATTATAAAGTACGCCGTTTTGTTGCTGTTGTTGTGCCATAATTCCCTTATTTAATCCAATTATTTGTTTAACATTCCAAAAAACGTGCAAAATTACAACAAAAATTGCACATATGCAAATTTTTTGTGATAATTTTTTGCAAATAGAATAATTATTCTATGTTGGAGGGGCGTTTTGTGCTTTGTGAGCTTGTTCACGAAAGCATAAGACGAACCTACAACGAAGGGTTTTACCCTGCTAAAAATTATCACGTCTCCTTGCGTATGTGTCGCAGGACGCGGACGTAAATTCGGAGGGACCCGCCCCTGAAAGGGGAAGGGGCGTGCCGAAATTACAACAAAACTTCCAACCTCCAACAGCGCAGCGGTCCAACATCCAACTGCCCCATGCTTTGCCCCGAAGCTTCAACGGGTGCTCATCGGATGCTCATCGGATGCTCATCGGGTGCTCATCGGGTGCTCATCGGATGCTCATCGGATGCTCATCGGATGCTCGCCGAGACGTTACCGACTAATTACCTACTAAATAAAGGCTAATTCAATAATCCATAACTCGTTCATTCGTCCTTCGTACATCGTACATCCGTAAATCGTACATTCGTTCATTCCTCCTTCGTACATCGTAAATCCGTAAATCGTACATTCGTTCATTCGTCCTTCGTACATCGTACATTCGTAAATCGTAAATCACTTTAATTCACTAATTCGTTAAAAAAATTTGCACATATCAAATTTTTGTTGTATCTTTGCACGCTTTTTGGTGATGAAATTACTTCTTATCATAGGATTTGTCGCGTTGGCAGTTGTTTTATTGTCCGTTCGGGTGATACTCAAAAAAGACGGAAAATTCTCCAGCCAACATATCTCGCAGTCCAAAACTATGCGAGAAAGAGGTATTCATTGTGCCGTCTCACAGGATCGGGAAACAAAACAGCAAAACGCCAAAAAACTGAATGTGGCTGAACTTTAATAACGAAATAATTAGTAAAATTAAATATTATGTCTAAAATTCAAATCACTATCGACGCTGTTCTTTGTGCAGCTATCGTCGCTTTATTTATCGTATTCTTCACTGTTAAACCAGGTGCTCCGCGTCAGGCAGAGGCTGTTGTGGCTACAGAAACAATGCCCATCGCTATTATCAACACAGACTCAATTATGAAACACTACACGCTTGCAGTAGAATCAACCGAACAATTGATGTCCAGCTATGAGGCTTCTACCGTTCAACTCGACACCAAAGCAAAAGCCTTCCAAAAAGAATATGAGACCTTCCAACGCGACGTAATGGACTTCCAACGCAAAGTCGAAGCTAATGCTTTCCTTTCACGTGAACGCGCTGAAAGCGAACAAAAACGCTTGCAAACCAAGGAACAACAACTCATGAAAAAACAGCAAGACCTTGAAAATCTGCGTCAAAAACTGAGTAACGACTTCATGGAACAACAAGCAGCTCTGACACAGCAACTTTCTGATTCTTTGCAGCAGTATCTGCGTACTTATAATGCGGACGGACATTTCCACCTCATCATCAATGATGCTACGGTCATGAATAAAGTCGGCGGTTACGATATTACTATGGAAGTGATTGACGGACTGAACGCCAGATATAAAAAGTAATTAAAAGTGAAAGCGAGAGCGCTGTTTATAGGATTATTCGTAGTCGTTTCTACAATGGTCGCACAGAATATACCTGTGCCCGTGAATAGTGTCAAAATCTATGACTTTTTGGACGAATTGCTCACAGATGGGATTATTGTCCATCAAACTGCAGTACGCCCGTATTCACGCAATCAAGTCGCGGCTATGTTGGTGGAAGCACAAAGCAAAGATTCGTTGCTTAATAAACGCCAACGCGATGAATTGGGATTCTATCTCAATGTCTTTGCTTTGGAACGTGATACCGTAATGAATAACTACGTCCAATATACCGACCACCAAACATTCAATCTCTCGCTTGCTAATCCGCAATTCTCTTATATCGCTAAGAATAAGAAGTTCAAAATGTCCATTGAACCAATCTTGGGAATGGACTTGTATGCTTCTAAAAAAGGGGCTATCATCAAACGATGGTGGGGCGTGGATATCAAAATGGACATCGTAAAGCACTTGTCTATTTGGGGATCACTCCGGGATGTCAGTTATAACGGAACTGCTGCGCTGTCAAGTAAGTACTTCCCGGATCAAGCCGCAAAGATTGACGGTGCCAAATTGACTAAACCCGGTTTCCTGAACAATGAATATGGCGTGCAGTACAAAGAAGCAAACTATGGAGGCGATTTCTCGGATAGCAAAGGCGGTATATCTGCGTACGCATGGTTCGGCTCAATAAGCGTACAACGCGAAAATATTCGCTGGGGCGATGCGTATCATGCTTCAAACATCCTGTCCGGCAGAAATCCTGCTGTGCCGATGATTTCGCTGCAACTTACACCTTGCAAGTGGTTCCAGTTTGATTATTTCCATGCTTGGCTGATAAGCAATGTCGTGGACTCTACACGCTATTATGTTGAGAATAATACGCTTGGAACCACCGAACGAGAATATCGTCCGCATAACAAGTTTATGGCGGCTAATATGTTCACGTTTACACCCATCAAATATATCAGCTTCTCGTTCGGTAATTCAATCGTATATGCTGAGAAGAATGTGCAAGCGATATATTTTATTCCATTCGCTTTCTATAAATCGCTGGACCACTTGTTAACGAAAGGACTTGCTATAGAAAATCAAAATTCACAAGCATTTTTCTCGCTGACAATTCGGCCTGTTGACCATCTCAAACTATATGGCTCGTTTTACTTGGATGAGTTTAAGTTCGACCGACTAAAACCATCCAATGCAGAAAAAAATCCTATTTCCTATCTTGTTGGCTTTGATTGGAGCGGATGGCCCATTAAAGGATTGAGCCTAAAAGGAGAATTCATGCGCTCGTACATCGCTTGTTACACACACTCGATTGATGTACTAACTTGGAAATCAAATAGTTACTTTCTGGGGCATTATATGGGAGATAATGCACAGTCTATATATGCTGAATTAAGTTATCGCCCGTATAAAGCAATGGTCATCAAACTCAGTTATACCGATGACACAAAGTATAATTCGTATGCTTATTTGCGTGCAGGAGTGAATGAAAGCGGACAACGCGTCCGTGACGGTGGAATAGGGCAGACTATTTCGCAAAAACCGTTTAACAAACCTATCTTCCGAAATTCAATCGTAGCGCTTGATGCTTTCTACGAAGTGCATCCGAATATGTTTGTTCGAATAAACCTCTCTTATAATAATGCGCGAGGTTACGATAACCTCACGCAATCTATTAAAAGCGAAGATGCCGGACCCGATTGCAATGCGCAATATTATCTCAATAAGTTCGCACCGGCATATTTGCATGGAAAGAATTTCATGGCTATGCTCGGTTTCTCATTCGGACTGTAACCGCGAAAAACCTATACTTGTATCAGGTGATAATCATTACTGCAATTAGGATTAGACACCAATACATTACCACATTGCGGGCAAGTAACCAACGTATCAGAAACCAATCCATTCCCGTTTCTTTGAAAATCTCAAACTCGGTCATAGGACCCATCCACCAACGAGGATTATCGTTGGTCGGAAGTCCGTTGACAAATCGGTATAGCGAGTAAATAAGGTAAACCGACATAGGCAACGTAATTAATGTTAGCAAAGTCCACCAACTCCACCAACCCAATACTATGCCGACAATTAGTAAACCGTATGGCACTAAAGCAAATATACCGACAAATGTAAGTTGAAGAGGACGGCTTTTCAGTAAGCGGGCAAAGGTCATTTTATCCAATTCACCATCCGCTTCTGTTTCCATTACTGAATGGACATATACAATATTGGTTACCAGTAAACCTATCGCCACTGACATAACTGCCATAGGCCATGAAAATGCAATACCACAAACTGCTGACTGCATACCTAACATTAAAAGCGGACCAAACATCGTTCCTATAACCAATTCGCCTAAACCGTGCATACACAATTTCAAAGGCCCACCGGAATAGTTGATGCCAACAAACAGACCAAGCAAACCGTACATAATTACCCATAATGCTGCTTGCTCTCCATGTAACCACCATTGCCCGAATACGCAAATTGTGCCGAATCCACCGGCAATTGCAAGGAAAGTAATCATCGCTTTGCGAAGATCTTCAATACTCGCATCGCCATTATTAATATAGGTACATTTGTCCAAACGGGCACGGATACTTGTTTGGGACAACGTGGAACGAATACGGCTGTCACGACGATAATCATAATAATCATCAGCCAAGTTCATGCCCAAATGGCCAATACATACTCCTAAAAATGCTAAAATAGCCAACCACCAGGTAAATCCGTCCTGACCAATACACATCGCAATGGCAAGTAATGCAGGTAATGCACTTTGTGGTAAAGCAATGGAACGGGAGTTGCGAATCCAAAAGAACAAACCTTTGTGATGTCCGCGATAGTATTTCTCAAATCCCTTTTCCGAATCAATGGGTTGTTGCGTGCTCATAGTGTTATTTTATTCCAAGTTTTTTCTTAATTGGAGCAGGAATAGCATCTTTGTGCACAAGCACATCGTTTGTTTTGTACTGCATAAAAGCCTCCGTTACATACCATATTCCTTTATAATCGGAACGACGGGTGCCCCATGAGTTCTTAATCATATAGTATTTCTTACCGTTTTGGTCTTTGGCTATACCAAAAATCTGCATTCCATGGTCATCTGTATTATCCCAATTATCAAATGCTTGTTGACGCATCTCTTGGGTGATGGTCAATTCGGGCAATGGCTTCTTGGTCAGTTCTTCTTTCTTCTTCGTATCAGTCATTCCCAACCATTTTGCCATATCGCTTCCGGTTAATTCTGCGCCATTATCCTTGTCAGGCACTTGACCGATACCGCTACGGGAAAAACCTAATTCGCTTACGTCTGCACCCCAAGCAAGTGTATAACCGTTTGTGATAGCATAATCAATAATGCTCATCATATCTTCTAATGGTACATTGTACATTTGGTCCATACGCCAGTTATCAGGCACTTCCAATGCAAATTGTGAATAGAATGGATGATGAGTATAGCTGGTTATACTAACGTAGTCGCTGGCTTTGAGACCTAATGATTCAACAAATGACAAAGGAGAATAGAGCTCGCCTTTATACGTGAAAGTCTCTGGGCAAACGCCTAAATAGGTGTCATAGATGGCTTGCAAACCTTTTTTCCAAACGGGAGTAAGTTGCTTGAGTCCACTGGTTGTAAGTGATTTGATATACCCACCGGCTATAGCATCCAATTCGCGATGTACAGGCAGTGTATCTGCTTTGCCGGTGCCATATTCAATACCGGGCATTGCTGCTTGAGGTACAAGACCATAGTTCTGCATACAATAAATAACATCATATGCGCTTCCACCAGGGGCAAACTTTACATCGCCATACATCCGAACGCAGTATGATGCACGATCCATCATTGTTTTGCTGACAACAAACATCTCACTCAAATCATATTCGCCTTTTCCCATACGCAATAATTCGGATTCAATAAAACCGATTGTGGAAAATGCCCAGCATGTGCTACTGCGATTTTGGTCTTTGACCGGAGTGATAGCAACACTATCAACAGTCGTAAAACGAAAACCGTCAACAGTGTCCGCCGGCACAGAATTGGTAGTATCTGTTGCCAATGCTGCAATTAATAATAATAAAAGTTTCATATTAGTAGTTTATTTTTCTCAAATATTGAAGCATTACATGTGCCATTTCATAGCTGTCAATAATGTGTGAACCATGATCAGCATTAGGAATGATGAGCACTTCACCATTAGGTATATTGTCTCCAATAAGATGCGTGTGGTCCAAACGAATAAGATCATGTTCCCCCGCAACAATAAGAGCAGGACATTGTATTGTTTTCATGTCCTCTGCCGTCATGTTAGGTTCGTATAGCATCATTCTGTATAACGCGGACGTATCACTTGGATGGGCACGTTCTTTCTTCAAATCCCATGCACCGCAATCCGGATTAATATTAGCTCCGCTGGCTACAATGGCTGACCAAGTATCAGGATACATGACTTCGGTCATTAATGCCACAATTCCACCATCGCTCCAACCAAAAACTGCCGGTTTGACTATGGATTTAGGATAATGGGGTTGAATAATTTGGTTCACAAATTGATGCACATCTTCAGCCATATCTGCATAATGATATTCCGGTAAAGGGGCATTTGCTCCTTGTCCGCGAGAGTCGAGAGACCAAACGAGATAACCGGAATCAGACAATACATTTGCAATAGTAACAAGTTCTTGGTGTGAACCGCCATTTCCATGCAGCAAAACAACAGGTTCTCCGCGGGTATATCCGCGCATTTCATAAACAAGACTGACGCCGTTTAATTTGGCAGTATAGGTCTCGTTATGAATAATAGTCGGGTGAACAAAAGCATAAACCATCAGACCAATGGTTAAAATAATGGTTAATATTGATGCAAATAACTCGCGTTTATTCATAATCCGTGCAAAGGTACTACTTTTTTTTCATATCTGCAAATTTTATGCCTAAGTTTGAGCATTTCCGTTGAAATTTATTAAAAAAACTTGTTCCGTAGCCCGCGTGATGGCAGTATAAAGCCACCTTATAAAGTCTCGCCTCTCATCGTCTGATGCTTGAGAAAAGTCGGTGTTACCGGCATCGATAAAGACATTCTGCCATTGTCCGCCTTGTGCTTTGTGACATGTTACAGCATAGGCAAAACGTATTTGAAGTGCATTATAGTATTCGTTGGAACGAATAGTCTTGATTAAATCTTTTTTATTGCGTATCTCCGGATAATCTTCAGCAATTTTGGCAAATAGGTCTCGTTGCATTGCATAGCTCTTATCAGGAGAATCCGTGAAAAGTGTATCAACCCAGATAATGGCATCAACCTCATAATCATAGTCAATTAGTCGCAATGAAGCATCAGCGAACCGGTATCCATACAATTCCCGTTCATTGCGCAAACGGACAATCTCTACCATATCTCCATTAGCAAGGAATGGAAGATTATCATATTCCGCTGTCCAGAAGTAATTGTTTTTGCTAATCATGAGTCTGTCTCCATTACTGACAGCATCTTCTTTCCAAAGTATGCGCGCGCGTACACCTTGATTGTATAAGTTTGTGCGTTTGTTACTACGTGTAACAATTAGCGTTTGTTCCAACCCTGTTTCTTCATAACTACGTTCTAATTGTTCTAAAGCGGATCTATTATCTAGGATTTGCAAGGTTGTACCTGGTGAGATAGTATAATTGTAATCGTTGGTTGCTAAGTTAGTGCGTAAAGCAGTAGCATTACGCAAAATATCGCTATCGAGGGCTTGACGGGCAACTTGAGTAAGCGTAAAGTCAGATACCGTCAATCCATATCCGGCAATAAAATCCGGTTCCAGTGCTTTGCTGGAATTGCTACCGACAGGTGGTAATTGAGCATTATCGCCAAGGAGCAATAACGAGCAACCTTCACCAGAATATATGTATTGGATAAGATCATTCAAAAGGTTTCCTGAGCCAAAAAACTCATTACTTGTTGACCGTTGGTCATTGGCGGCAATCATACTGGCTTCATCCACGATGAACAATGTATGTGTAAATTTGTTTTCGGCAAGCGAAAATGTATCACCGGTCGCAGAATCTTGGCGATAAATCCATTTATGAATAGTGAAAGCGGGAAATCCTGAATAATGTGCCAATACTTTGGCTGCGCGACCTGTCGGAGCCAAAAGCACGCATTGTTGTTGTAACTTTTCCATAGCGCGAACAAGCGCGCTGACAACGCTCGTCTTACCGGTTCCGGCATATCCTTTCAAAATGAAACATTTACGTTGGGACGTGCTGACTAAAAATCGTCCAAGACAATCAAAAAGCGCTTCTTTTTCTTTATTCGGAATAAATGGTAATTCCGCCTTAATGCGTGATATGATGAAGTTTTCTAACAAAAAATGCAGATATTTTGTGTTTTTTTGCAAAAATATTTGTATATATCAAATAAAAGCAGTACTTTTGCAGTCGATTTAGGTAGGTGCTATACGACCAGCTCCCTCTGAATTCCCCCAGGACTTGACCGTAGCAAGGGTAGGAGGTTGTAGCGGTGCGATATAGAAAGCCTACCTTTTTTATGTATTAGGGACTACTTCTTTTCAAGCAGCACTACGTTTTCGACATGTTGTGTATGCGGGAACATATCAACAGGCTGAACGGCTGTGATTGTATATTGTTCTGCCATCATAGTCAAGTCTCGTGCTTGCGTAGCTGGATTGCAACTGACATAAACAATGCGTTTTGGCGCAGCCTTCAAAATGACATGGATAACATCTTCGTGCATGCCGGCTCTTGGCGGATCGGTAATAATGATATCCGGCTTGCCGTTTTTTTCGATGAAATCGGCAGAAAGAACATCTTTCATATCTCCGGCATAAAATGCAGTATTAGTCAAACTATTGATTGCGGCATTAATCTTTGCATCTTCAATGGCTTCCGGAACATATTCAATACCAACAACCTTTTCCGCTTGACGGGCAACAAAATTGGCAATGGTGCCAGTTCCTGTATATAAGTCGTATATCACAGGTTTCTTATCGTTAGTATCTAAATGCTGGAAAGCGAAGTTTCGGGCTACTTTGTATAGTTCGTATGCTTGATCTGTGTTCGTTTGATAGAATGACTTGGGACCGACTTTGAAGCGCAAGTCTTCCATTTCTTCAATGATATGGTCCTGACCAGCAAAGACATTAATCGGTAAATCTGAAACAGTATCGTTCAGTTTGTTGTTAATAATATAAATCAGGCTGACAATTTTTTTGAACTCGTTATGGATGTATTCCAATAACTGATGTTGCGTTTCCGTCAAACAAGTGTTCCCCGCAAAAACAATGACAACCATCCATTCATTTTTATGGTTGTTGCGCAGCATTATATTCCGGATATCGCCTATGTGCGTGCGTTCATTATAAAATATAAGTCCTAACTCTTGTGCTTTACGATAAATGCCATTTCGTATTTGGTTGTTATAATCGTCCATGAGATGACATTCATCAATTTGCAGTACTTTATCAAAGCAGTTGGGTATATGAAATCCAAGTCCTGGGGTAAAAGGTACTCCGGCTTTCATTTGCTCATTTGTCAACCACTGGTGGTCTGCAAAAGTAAACTCAAGTTTGTTACGGTATTGATAGATTTTTGCACTTCCCAAAATCGGTGAAATCTGTGGAAGTTGCAGTTTCCCGATGCGGATGAGATTATCAATAATCTGCTGTTGCTTCCAACGGAGCTGTTCTTCATACGGGAGAATTTGCCATTTGCACCCACCACATGTTCCATAGTGTTTGCAAACGGGGTTGCAACGGTTTTGTGACGGTTTGACGATATGCGCAACTCGGGCTTCCATGAAAGAGTGTTTTTTCTTGGTGACCTGCAAATCAACAATGTCACCAGGTACACAATAAGGCACAAACACTACCATATCATCAACTCGTGCTAATGCTTTTCCTTCTGCGGCAATGCCTGTTATTTCGATGTTCTCCAATAGTGGAAGGTTTTTCTTTTTCATGCAGTCAGTTGTTATTTGTTGGAAATAAGACGTTGAACAGATTGGGTGTATAGTATTTCGAAGTTCTCGCATGCTTCCAATGGCAAACTCCAACGAATGGAGTTGTCCGCTTGAATACATGCGGGCAACGAACTATCAATATATCGTGCTAACACTTGTTCGTTTTTCTTCGGCACTTGCCCCGTTGCATCAGCAGCGCAGAGCCGTTGCGGATTAGGCGCTACAGCAAAGCGGTAATTCGTTCCGTTGAAACGAATAATACCATTGTGCGATGCGCGCGGAACAGTTCCTGTATAACTACCGCTGATAAGCAGTTTGCCTTGCCATGATTTTAGTATGGAAGGAATAGTCTGTTCTCTGCCTAAAATGCAATCAACCAACGTGACGTTTGCATCAATAGAGTCAACAGCTTCAATATTTGCGCTAAAATACGTGTAGCCGAGACGTTGTAACACTTTTCCATGTTGCACTATAAAATCGTGTGTGTTACCGACTTGAATAGTTCCTGTTTGGTCACGATAACACATTCCCCAACCGCAATCGTCATCACTGATCCAATCCAAAGCGCGATTATATTCCCATTGACTGCCAATGAAAATAGCATTCTCACCATCCGGAATACTGAATGAGCCGGAAGGAATACCGGCATAAAGTGAGTCAATTTGCCATTGTGGTCCATCCGTTCTGTTGAAAGCATTAATAACTAAAATAACCGGTTTATCGTTAGTGCCAAGATGTGCACTAATCGTTTCGCTTACTTCACTCAAACCACCGTCATTACCGGCAGTAACGCGGATGTCGTAACGAATACCAGGTTGCGGATGAAAAGAATAAGCGGTATTCTTTACTCTGACAGGTGATTGCCATTGCCCATCGTTTTCGCGTATTTCAACAAGGTAAAATGTTGGTTCTGCTGATGCTTCAAGACTGTCAATGGTTGAAGCCCACGTTACAACGAAATCGTTCTTTACCGGTGAAATCGACATCTTTTGTACTTTAAGAGGCTGCACAATAAAGTTTGTTTCCGTTTGGGCATGAATCCAACGGCCAACACCTTTATAAATAGCGCGCGCAATATCTTTGCGAAAAGCCGGTTGCAGTCCATAACGGATGTCTGCCAATTGTTTGTGACTGAGAATTTCCAGAAGCAAAGCCGGAATAACGGGATATCGTGATTCGCAGTATCCGGCATTTTGCAATTGGCGGCGACTCCAAGTTGAATCATACAAGAGCCGGATATCATTTACAATCTGCGTTTGTACGAAATCTGCCAAATCCCGATTTAACATTCTGTCTTGTCCATTAGCAAAGATGATGCTGCCATTTCTGTCTTGATTGGAATAGATAGCAAGTGTTCCAATCGTTACTGAATCGCCGACTTGCGAATAACCATCAGTGTGTAAGGCCAAGCAAAGTGTAAGCGGAATACCTTGTCCTTGATAGTCAGGATTGACAACGCTGGAGCCGGAAAGCCAATTGACCCATAGTCCGCGACAACGGAGATCGTCCAGATAATCATTGCGGATACTGTCTTTTGCAGGATCGTTTTTATCCGTAATAGGATTCCAAATAGAATCCGGAACATTTGTATATTCCAACCAATACCGTGCTCCTTCTGCCCACCGTGGAAATCCACTTTGTCCGATTTCATCGGCTTTTTCATCTTTTCCATGTCTTGCTCTCGGCCAATAAACAGTAGCTCCAGCCCGTTCCAACATTTGAGTGACTTGTTCCGCATAAGCAGTAGAATACAGGTCTTCCACCGTTGACCACATTGTTGCGCGCTGGAGTTTCCATCTGTCTTCGTCGCGGTTGTAATAGATACCATGACTTGGCCAAAGTGCAATATGCTGTCCTGCAAGACTGTTTCCCAATTGTGATTTGTTGGGAATGGAGTAATGTGTATGTCTTGTTTTAAAGCGTTCGGTGATTAAGTCATTTAGTTCAAATCCATCGGAATAGATGGTGATTTTGCCATTTGGTCCGCCTAAAACCCATTTGCTTACCTTTTGACGTAGTTGGGCGATATCTTGCGGATTCATCGGAATACCTGAAAGCGCTTTGTTGGTATAAACCCAAACATTGTCTTTTTTTGTTTTGACTTGTGTGATTTTGACTTTTGGCACACATCCTAACGCAAAGCCGGACCATTCGGGATTAGCAATCACCCAATTGTTGATTGAATCCGCCAAAGTCCGCATATCCAAGGCAAAAATAGGGGAGTTAAGCGCCAAAAGTAGTATGAAGAGTGTGATTTTTTTCATTGTTTTCTTTATTTTTCGTATAAATTTGATCTGTTCATTAGCATTTTTGTCGAAAAAAAGCCGATTTTATTCGATTTTAACGGCGATTTTTAAAAATATGGCGCAAAATTAGTGTTTTTTTTTGAATTTAACAAAAAAAATGTAAAAAATATTTTCGTAAATGTAAATTTTGTATTACCTTTGCACGGATTTCAATGAAATCAGCCCTAAAAAGGCGTTAACATCGGAATAATTAACATAAATTATAAACTAACTAAAAGAAAGGAAAAAGTTATGAAAAAGAGTTTTGTTGTTTTGTCAATGCTGTTATTTGTTGCATTGTCAGCTAAAGCCGCAGATGCTGCCATCTATTATTTAGTTGGCACGATGAATGATTGGACAACCTCTGCGTCGTATCAGTTCGTAAAAAATGAAGCGCAAACAGGTTTCGAAGAGTATAAGATTACTGTTGATTTGGCGCAGAATGCTGAATTCAAGGCTTTGAAGTTAAAACAGGGAGAAGAGACAGAGGATACTTGGTATCCCGGTGGCGCCGCTCCCAACTATGGAAAGGACAATAAGATTACAGAGGCAGGAAAATACGACATCTATTTCCGTCCTGATGGCGGTGGTGATGCTGCTTGGTATTATGGCGTCCTTTATGTAGAAAAAGCAACCACTACGTCAATTGATGCAGTGGTAGGAGCCAAGACCCAAAGTCGTAAGGTAATGATGAATGGTACCATGTACATTCTTCGCGATGGCGTTTACTACAACACCAACGGTGTCGAAGTGAAGTAAAATATCACTATTTTGTGCAAAAATACATTAAATTTAGAAAATCTATGCAAATAATCGTATTTTTTTCTTAAAAAATTTGCATATATCAAAAATTTGTTGTACTTTTGCAGCGGATTTGATTGAGGGGACCCGAAAAGGTTCCCTCAGTTATTACCAAAAACATATTTTTGACGTATTTGGGATATAATCAAAGGTAGCCTAAGAGTAGCGTAAGGTTAGCCGTTAACGTCTTGATATCGTCTCGGTATCCTCTCGGTAGCGTCTCGAAATCGTCTCGAAGCAAAATGTGGAAAAAAAGTATAGCAAAATGATAACTAAAGAGCAAATTAAGTTATGGGTTGAAACGTATTTGCAAGATTGCGCAAAGTCCAATGAAGCAAATAGCGGATATGCCCTCCAAACGTTGGAAATAGACAAAGAGAATAATATTCTCGTTGAAATCGACCGTTTAGGCACAGTGGATGTGGATTTTTGTGCTGAATTGAATCGTTATCTTGTTGGAAAATTGGGCGATGAAGATTATTCGTTGGAAGTCGGCAGCGTAAGTTTGACTGCTCCTTTTGTATCTTTGATACAATATCAAAAGCATTTGGGCGATCCGGTAGAAGTGCTTGCCGAAGGCAAGAAATATCATGGAATGTTGGTGAGCATTGATGAAGAGACATTTGCTGTTGAAACCAAAAAAGAAACCGTGACATTCCGCTATGACGGAATCAATTATATCAAATATGAACTGAAAGTTTAGGAAAGATTGTCGAGTTATTGAGTTATAGAATTATTGATTTATCGAGATATAGAAAATATTTTTAATACAATACAAAAATGGCAAAAACGCAAGAGTCAATCAACTTAATTGACATTTTTAAGGAGTTTAAAGACTTCAAGAACATTGACCGTCAGACGTTTATCAACGTACTGGAGGATTCATTTCGTAATGTGATCGCAAAGATGTATGGTTCAGATGCGAACTATGACGTCATTATCAATCCGGACAAAGGCGATTTGGAAATCTATCGTAACCGTTTGGTGATGGAAGATGGGGATGTCGCAAATCCAGAGACACAAATTGAACTGAGCGAAGCTCGCCAAATCGATGATGAGGCAGAAATAGGTGATGAAATCACGGATAAAGTGGAGTTCTCCAGCTTTGGCCGCCGTATGATTCTGAACCTTCGTCAGACTTTGGCAAGTAAGATTCTTGAACTTCAGAAAGAAAATCTCTACCTGCAATATACAGATAAGTTGGGACAAGTAGTAAGCGGCGAATTGTACCAAGTATGGAAGAAAGAAATGCTTTTGCTTGACGAAGATGGCAATGAATTGTATCTGCCGAAACAAAACCAAATCCCGACAGACTTCTACCGTAAAGGCGATACTGTTCGCGCGGTGGTAGTACAAGTGGATAACAAAAACCAAAATCCGAAAATCATCTTGAGTCGTACCAGTCCGCTGTTCCTGCAACGCCTTTTCGAACAAGAAGTTCCGGAAGTACACGATGGTTTGATAGCAATCAAAAATATTGCCCGTATCCCCGGCGAGCGTGCGAAAGTGGCAGTAGAGAGCTTCGATGACCGTATCGACCCTGTTGGCGCTTGCGTAGGTATCAAAGGCGCACGTATTCATGGTATCGTTCGCGAACTGCGAAATGAGAATATAGATGTAATCAATTATACCAGCAATACTCATCTATATATCCAGCGCGCACTCGCTCCGGCAAAGATTTCGTCAATGGTAATCAATGAAGAAGAAAAGAAAGCAGATGTATATCTGAAACCTGAAGAAGTGAGTCTTGCAATTGGTAAAGGCGGCTTTAATATCAAGTTGGCAAGCATGCTGACCGGTTACCAAATCGATGTATATCGCGAGATGGATGAGTCAGATGCCGAAGATATCTATTTGGACGAATTCAACGATGAAATCGATCAATGGGTATTGGATGCCTTCAAGAATATGGGTCTCGATACCGCAAAAGCTGTTCTTGGAACACCGAAAGATGCGCTTTTGAAAGGAACAGATCTTGAAGAAGAAACCATAGACGAAGTGCTGAAAGTACTATCTGCAGAATTTGAAAATGAGAACTAATCCGCTTAAGAAGAGCGATTAGGAATAAATAATAACTACTTAAATAATCAAAATTATGGCAATTAAACTTATCAAAGCTTGTAAAGAATTAAACATTGGCATGTCCACCGCCATTGAATTCTGTGCAAAGCAGGGTAAGGAAATCGCCGTTGATCCGAATACGCGAATCGACGATGACCTGTATCTGCTTCTCGCCAAAGAATTTAACAAGGACATGGCCCTAAAGTTAGAGGCAGAGAAACAGGCTCAGGAACGTATGGAGCGCGATATTCCGGAATCAATTTCCGTGGATAAACCAAAGCCGGAACACATCTCGACCGAAGTGCCTAAGCCCAAAGTCCTTGGGAAAATCGACTTGGATGCTGAAAAGAAAGCCAAAGAAGCCGCCCGTGCTGAAGCAGAAGCCGCTGCTAAAAAAGCCGCTGAAGAGAAAGCCCGTGCAGAAATAGCCGAGGCGATGCGCAAAGAAGAGGAAGCCCGTAAGGCTGCCGCAGAAGTTCTACGTATTCAGCAAGAACAAGAACGTAAAGCTCGTGAATTGGAGGCTCAAAAAGCTAAAGAGGATGAGGCAAAACAGAAACCGGAAGTGTTTAAACTGAACCGCCCGGAACTCAAAAACCAGCCTAAAGTGGTTGGAAAAATTGATTTGAGTGCAATAAATCAGGCTACTCATCCGACAAAGAAATCAAAAGAAGAAAAGAAAAAAGAACGCGCAGAGCGCTTGCAACAACAGCAACAACAGCAACAGCAAAACGCTCAAAACGCGGAAAAACGTAAACGCGAACGCATCAAACAAAATAAGGTGGACATCAATGATGCGCGCAACCAAAAAGGCAAACTCGGCAAACAAAAGAAATCCATAAAAGTGGAAATCGATGACGAGGAAGTACAACGCCAAATCAAAGAGACACTAAACCGTCTCCAAGGTCAAAAAGGTAAGACTGCAACCAGCAAACATAAACGCGAACGCCGTGAATTAGAGCGCGAAAAGATGGCAGAAGCCCGCGCTGAAGAACAAGCACAATCAAAAGTACTGAAATTGACGGAGTTTGTAACCGCCAATGACCTCGCAACAATGATGAATGTGCCAGTGACAAAAGTTATCGGCACATGTATGATGCTCGGCGTAATGGTAAGTATTAACCAACGTCTCGATGCTGAGACAATCAATCTTGTGGCTGAAGAATTTGGCTTTACAACCGAATATGTGGCACAACATGTGGTTGAGGAAATAAATGCTGATGAAGAAATAAATGAAGAGGATATCGAAGAACGCTGCCCAATTGTAACTGTAATGGGACACGTTGACCACGGTAAAACATCGCTTTTGGACCATATTCGTAATACGAACGTGATTGCCGGTGAGGCGGGAGGAATAACGCAGCATATCGGTGCATATAATGTTAAACTGAAGAATGGTCGTCATATCACATTCCTAGATACACCTGGTCACGAAGCGTTTACGGCGATGCGTGCCCGCGGTGCGAAAGTTACTGATATCGCTATTATTATTGTAGCAGCGGATGATGCTGTGATGCCGCAAACGGTTGAGGCGATTAACCACGCTCAGGCAGCTGGTGTGCCGATGATTTTTGCTATCAACAAATGCGATAAACCTGGAGCAAATCCTGAAAAAATAAAAGAACAACTATCGCATATGAATATCCTTGTAGAGGATTGGGGCGGAAAATATCAAAGCCAAAATATCTCTGCTAAAAAGGGTGATGGCGTCTATGAATTGCTCGAGAAAGTGCTGTTAGAAGCAGATATGTTGGAACTCAAGGCTAATCCTAAACGGCGTGCAAAGGGTTCTATTATCGAGAGTTCGCTGGATAAAGGACGTGGCTATGTAGCAACAGTGTTGGTTAGTGATGGAACATTGCATATGGGTGATATCGTGCTTGCCGGAACCTATCACGGAAAGATTAAAGCTATGTTTAATGAGCGTGGACAAAAGATTCAACAGGCTCTTCCTGGTGAACCATGTCTGATTCTCGGTCTTAATGGTGCTCCGCAAGCTGGTGATGAATTTAATGTGATGGCTACCGAACAGGAAGCACGCGACATAGCTAATAAACGCGAGCAGTTACAACGTGAACAATCCTTGCGCACAAAGAAACATATTGGCTTGGATGAGATTGGTCGTCGTCTGGCGATTGGTGACTTTAAGGAACTGAATATCATCATTAAAGGTGATGTGGATGGCTCCGTTGAAGCGTTGACTGATTCTCTCATCAAACTTACGACTGAGAATATACAGATTAATGTTATTCATGGAGCAGTCGGTGCAATTTCCGACTCCGATGTACTGTTGGCAGCTGCTTCGGATGCAATTATCATTGGATTTAATGTGCGTCCGACTTCTACTGCACGTAAAATGGCTGATGAGCAAGAGGTGGATATCCGTATTTACTCTATTATTTATGATGCAATAGAGGAGGTTAAAGCTGCTATGGAAGGTATGTTGTCGCCGGATATAAAGGAAGAAGTAACTGCTACGCTCGAAGTGCTGCAAACCTTCCACATTTCGAAAGTGGGTACGATTGCCGGTTGTATTGTGCGTGAAGGCAAGATTAAACGTGGCAATAAAGTTCGCGTAATTCGCGATGGTATCGTTATCAAAACGGCGGAACTTGCTTCGCTTAAACATGTGAAAGATGATATTAAGGAGGCTGGCGTGAATACCGAGTGCGGTTTGAGTCTCAAGTCGTACGACGATTTGCGTGAAGGCGATATGCTTGAGGCATTTGAGGAGATTGAGGTCGCTAAGACGTTGTAAAAGTCTATTTTATATTGTGAACAAGTTTTACCTTTTAGTCGTAGCCTTTGGTCGCGTCATGTTTTGAGTGATCATGCCGAGATTTATTCCGGCACTTGTGGCGCAAGTATGAATTGGACGCTAAACACAGAAACTGGCGCTCTTGTCATCTCCGGATCAGGGAATTGGAATTGAAATCTTCCAATAACTATGGCTGTTTTTTCCGGTTGCTCTGGTCTGGCAAGTATCAACATTCCGGCTTCGTTGACTCGGATTAATGACTATATGTTTTATAACTGTACATCTCTGTCGGAAATCACTTTGCATGACAAAATTACCTACATCGGTGCTGAAGATGGTTCGCTGATTGTTACAAAAGATGTTACCGTCTCCTGCACGTTCATGACGGGAGCTACAGCAATGGAACAAACTGGCGATAATAAATTATGTAATAGGAAAGTTATGATAGATGGCCGAATCTATATCTTGCGCAATGGCAGGACTTATGATGTAATAGGTGCCGAACTGAAGTAATTAAAAATCATGTAAGTTGCGGGACGCTGCCGAGACACAAAAAAATGGGGACTACATTGTGGCCCCCATTTTTTGTGTAGATAGTTAATCATTATAACCGGGAATGTCGCTTGAAATGCAATCTGCTTGATCTTTGGTGGTTTGCTTTTTGGTAGCTTTACCCATTAAAGAACCAATGCGATCAAGTTCCTTGTCTGAAGCATTGCCATCACCCCAGAAATAATAAATACCGGATAAGCCAGTAGTCTTATTCTCCCATGTGATTTCCCAACATTGAACTGCATTAATATCCTTACAGGACGTCATGAATGCTGCGCAAATGATAGCAGCTGCAAAAAATACCTTTTTCATTTTGTTTTTATTTGTTTGTTTTATAATCTTGCTTTGATTGCTTTTGATTCTGCTTCGTAACCTGGTTTGTCAAGTAGGGCAAACATATTTTTCTTGTACGCTTCTACGCCCGGTTGGTTAAACGGATTGATGCCTAACAGGTAACCGCTGATTCCGCAACCGCGCTCAAAGAAGTATATCAATTGTCCGAGATAGTATTCGTTCAATTCCGGCATTTCAATACGCATATTGGGAACACCGCCATCAACGTGAGCGATTTGTGTGCCAAGTTCTGCCATCTTATTTACTTCGTCCACGCGTTTCCCGGCAAGGAAGTTCAGACCATCCAGATTCTGCTCGTCATGTGGGAAAATAACCTCATGGTTCGGTTTAGCAACAGATATAACTGTTTCCATCAAATGACGTTCACCATCTTGAATGTATTGTCCCATTGAGTGCAAATCGGTGGTGAAGTCAACAGAAGCAGGGAATATCCCTTTGTGCTCTTTGCCTTCTGATTCTCCGTAGAGTTGTTTCCACCATTCTGAAACATAGTGCAATTTCGGGTGGAAGTTGACGAGCAGTTCCACTTTCTTGCCTTGTTCTTGATAGAGCACGTTGCGTGCTGCTGCATACAGCGCAGCGGGATTCTGCTCAAATGGTGAATTAATCCCGCATACTTCCATCATTCGTTCTGCGCCATCTATCAATTTGACAATATCAAACCCAGCACAAGCGATGGGCAGTAAGCCAACGGGGGAGAGTACGGAGAAACGACCACCGACATTGTCTTCAATTACGAATGTCTTGTATCCTTCTTGGGTTGCAAGTGTACGCAGGGCACCGCGTTTTGCATCGGTAATGCAGACAATCAGTTCTTTGGCTGCAGCTTTGCCTACTTGTTGCTCAAGTTGTGTCTTGAGAAGGCGGAATGCGAGTGCTGGCTCTGTGGTTGTTCCGGATTTGGAGATACTAATGATACCGAACTTCTTGCCTTTTAAGAGGTTTTGTAGTTCGAATAGATAATCTTCACCAATATTTTGTCCGGCATAAACAATTTGTTTGCCGCCTTCAAGCTGTGCGAATGAAGATGCTAACGCTTCATTGACTGCTTTCGCACCAAGATAACTGCCGCCAATACCAATACATACGATGAAATCGCATTTGCTGCGGAGTAAGTTGGCGGTGGATTGAATATCTGACAATTGCGCACGAATATCTTTCGGCAGATTGACCCATCCGAGGAAATCGTTGCCCAAACCGGTGCCGTTAACCAACTCTGATTGAGCTTGTGCTACGCGTTCTTTGTAAGCGGATATCGCTTCTGCGCTGACCGCTTTTGCGAATGAAAATTGAATGTCTTGCATGTCTTATTATATTTAATGTAATTTGCTGGTTAGTTCTTTGACTACTATCGTGGGTGATTGGTGTTCAAATAGAATCTTATACATTGCTTCCACGATTGGTAGGTCCACTTGAATACGTTCGTTGATGGCGTGGATAGCGCGTGTGCCGTAGTAGCCTTCGGCTATCATTTCCATCTCCATTTGAGCTGCTTTGACGGAATAGCCCATTCCTATCATTTGCCCGAATTGTCTATTGCGCGAAAACTTGGAGTAAGCTGTTACCAATACATCGCCAAGATAGCCGCTGCTTGTGATGTTACGTTCGTCGTTATGGTCGATGGCTTCTGTAAAGCGCTTCACTTCTTCAATAGCATTGGAGATTAGAACGGATTGGAAGTTGTCGCCATAACGTAAGCTATGGCATAAACCTGCTGCAATGGCGTAGATATTTTTCATAACGGACGAATATTCCAATCCAATCACATCGGTACTTGGAACGGTGTGTACAAAGTCCGTCTCAAACAACCCGCCTAATTCTTGGGCGTACTTGCGGTCGGAGCAGCCGATGGTCAGGTAGCTCAGTCGTTCCAGCGCTATTTCTTCTGCGTGACATGGGCCGGCGATGATGGCAAGTTGGCTGGTGGGAACGTCGAAGCGCTCATGCAAATAATCCGTAATGAGCATATTTTCATCCGGTATCATTCCTTTGACGGCTGAGATAACGGTTTTGTTGGTCATTTGGCGTCGGATTTTCTTCAATGTCTGCAATACATAAGGAGAAGGAATCGCCAATATCAGTATATCTGATGCCGCTATTGTTCTATTGATGTCCGAATAGAAGGTAATGCGGGAGGTATCGAACTTCGCGTTTGTCAAGTAGCCCGGATTCTTGCCGGTTGACTGAAACTCATTGATGGTCAGTGGCTTGCGGATGTACCAATTGATATGTTCTTCGTTGAACATTACAATTTTTGCCAACGCCGTTGCCCAGCTGCCGCTTCCTAAAATTGCAACTCGTTTATCCATAGTGTTTTCAATTTGTTTCCGGTTTCATTGTCGGGAAGAGTAATACTTCCTGAATCGTCGGTTGTCCGGTCATAAACATGGCCAGGCGGTCTATGCCGATACCAATACCGGACGTTGGAGGCATGCCGTATTCGAGTGCGCGCATGAAGTCGTGGTCGATTACCATTGCTTCGTCGTCGCCTTTATCTGCCAGTTTCATTTGTTCTACAAAGCGGTTGTATTGGTCGATTGGATCGTTAAGCTCCGAGTAAGCGTTTGCCAACTCTTTGCCATTTACCATCAACTCAAAACGCTCTGTCAAACCCGGTTTCGAGCGGTGCATTTTGGTCAGCGGAGACATCTCTACAGGATAGTCCGTAATAAATGTAGGCTGAATAAATGTGCCCTCGCACGTCTCGCCGAAGATTTCGTCTATCAGTTTGCCTTTTCCCATCTTCTCGGTATCTTCTACGCCATATTTCTTCGCTATTGCGCGGATTTCGTCTTCGGACATCGTGCTTAGGTCGTAGCCGGTTTTTTCTTGAATCGCTTCCAGAATCGGCAGACGGCGATAAGGTGCTTTGA
>Ga0247611_10000990_pt1 | contig 53229 bp, 36 predicted proteins | sample 177DNAGHGhighgp2_FD_192422 | JGI IMG/M metagenome (GOLD analysis project Ga0247611, IMG submission 192422) | Sheep rumen microbial communities from Palmerston North, Manawatu-Wanganui, New Zealand - 1770 DNA GHGhigh gp2 | ecosystem: Host-associated > Mammals > Digestive system > Stomach > Rumen... | reverse complement strand
GTACAGGCAGCTTGAGCAAGCACATTTCGGCGAGGTTGGCGCCCTTGCCGCCCAGCTCGTTCTTCATCGAAGCATTGCCTTCAGCGGTCTTTCCGCCAAAGGTGTAAACGTACTTTGTCATTTTCTTAATTGATTATTAGTGATTTAACTGATATTCTTTCGTTCAAAAAATGAAATTGCAAAGGTAGGAAAAACTTGCAAAAACTCAAAGAGCGAAGGAAGATTTTTTTTGAAAGGTGGTTCTGTGTCCGCCAACTCTCCAAGTAAAAAGCCGCCAACTACACAAGTAAAATTTCGCCAACTCTACAAGTAAAAAGCCGCCAACTCTCCAAATCTTATTGTTGGAATTGAAATAATTTGTATTTTTGCAGCGGTTTTAATTCTATGATAAATGACTGAAAGAATGTATTTTCCCCGAATTTGCGATGGATTGGTGAACGAAAAACTATCCTATTCTGGCGCACTGCTTATTGAAGGCCCAAAATGGTGTGGAAAAACTTGGACTGGAAAACACGCGGCAAAGAGTGTTTTGTATATGCAAGACCCCGACAAGGGAGCCGGTTATATGGAACTGTCGAGAACTATGCCTTCACGATTACTGAAAGGTGAGAAACCAAGGCTTATTGATGAATGGCAGGAAGCGCCTGTCCTTTGGGATGCGGTGCGGTTCGATGTGGATCAAACTGGCGAGTGGGGGCAGTACATTTTGACGGGTTCCGCCACACCGCGTGATGACAATATGCCGAAGCACACTGGAACGGGCAGGATAGCTCGACTGCGTATGCGCCCTATGACTTTGTTAGAATCCATGGAATCTGTCGGCTCGGTTTCGTTGCGACAACTTTTTGAAGGCCAGAAGGATGTAGATGGGGAAAGCCCACTTGGTATTTCTGACTTGGCTAAAGTGATTTGTCGAGGTGGATGGCCAGAGGCTGTGGCAAAAAGGCAGACCTCTGCCCTGATTGCTCGCAACTATGTAGATGCTGTTGTGAATGTTGATGTGCAAAAAGTGGATGGCGTTGAGCGGAATCCATATCGAGTGAGTCAATTGTTGCGTTCATACGCGAGAAACATTTCAACGATGGCCTCCCTGACCACCGTACTTGCTGATATTCAAGCAAATGATGTGGCATTTTCCGATACTACCATGTATGGTTATGTCAATGCGTTGCGTAGGATTTTTTTGATTGAGGATATTCCGGCATGGAAGCCCTCTTTGCGTTCAAAAGCGGCTATTCGCACTTCAGAAAAGCGGCAGTTCGTGGATCCTTCCATAGCCACGGCGATTTTGCGTGCCAATGTCGATAGCATTTTGGATAATTTCAATTATTTCGGTTCTCTTTTCGAATCATTGGTGGCCAGGGATTTGCGTGTTTATGCCCAAGCTCTTGATGGTGAGATTTTCCATTATCGCGACAAGGATAATCTTGAGGCCGACCTTGTGATTCGGTTGAACGACGACCGTTGGGCTGCAGTTGAAGTGAAGTTGGGAAGCAAAGAGATTGAGGATGGAGCGAAACACCTCATAGAACTCCGAAACAAGGTGGACACTTCAAAAGTGGGAGAGCCTTCGTTTTTATTGGTCGTCACAGGAGGACAATTCGCCTATCGCCGCGAGGACGGTGTGTTTGTGGTACCAATCGGGTGCTTGAGGGATTGATGGAAGCAAGTTGTAATGCCGCTTTTGTCGGAATCTCACAATTTTTTTAGCAAAATATGTATGAAATCTCACAATTTTTTCAGAGAAATCTGTACGGAATCTCATAATTTTACAATTTTGCATCTATTATGCGCAGTTTACAACAGAAGAGGCAATGCAAACAGCTACTGAAAGTTATGGTGGACTGACGCAGTAACACTACACAACAAAAGCGCCCTGAGACCCAATCCCAGGGCGCTTCCAACATGTTGAACAAAAGTGCCGCTTATTCCTTCACAAACTTCAAAGTACTAACAACCCCCTCCGACTTGACCGTGACGAAGTATACACCATCGTTCAAGCCTTCAAGGTTGAGTGCGGTCATGCCCTTGGCTTGACTTTGGTTGAAGACTTGTTGTCCCAAGCTGTTGAATACCACAATCTCACAGTCTTCTTCGGGCAGGTTGAGACTAAACTGGCCCTTGTTTGGGTTGGGATATACCGAAAGCGCGTTCACGCTGCCTTCGTCAATGCCAACACTTCCACCAAAGACAAGTTTGATGTTGCCACGGTAGTGGCTCACCTCCTTTGGTCCCACAAATGAACCAAGGTCATACGGATTCAGGTTCCAAATATCGCTGCAATAGCTGAGGACTGTATTGGGGGTATCTGTGTATCTGAAATAACGGATGGCGTAGTCTGCTGAATTCTCGTCTACGGCAATCAGCAGGTTGTCGGTGCCGTTGTAAGCGAATGGGGTGTCAAACTCAATGGTGATCCAGCCGTCATAATCGGCAGGGATAGTCCACGGTCCAGAAAACACGATGTCTTCTTCGGTGACAGGTTCGTAATCTGCAGGGTCTTCAAATGTGCTCCTCGACACGTTTTTCAGATAAACAACAATGTCGCTGGTGTATTCGGTGTTGTAACTGTAAGCAATACGAAAACTGACGGCCTTGATGGTTCCTGCATATTCGATTTCGCTGGCTAGGAAAATTTGCTCTGTGAACGAGTAATTGTAAAACGTGTTGTAAGGCACTACATCGGTCATGCCATTGCCTTCACCGATGGTAATGGTTTGGGCTTTAGCCATTAATACCATGGCTAAGAATGCGATAAGGAAAAGTCTCTTCATAACTGATCTGTGTTTGTTAATGGTTGCAAAGGTACTCAAATTTCCAATAAAACAAAAGGATGCCAAACAAAAAGCACCCCGAGAAATCATCCCGAGGCGCTTTCAAATCATTTAACAGTCGCTTATTCCTTCACAAACTTCAAAGTACTAACAGCTTTGTCTGACTTCACATTGACGAAGTACATGCCGCTGTCCAGACTTTCGAGGTTGAGCGTGGTCAAGCCCTTGGCTTGTTTGCTGTAAACCTGTTGGCCAAGGCTGTTGAACACCACAATGTCACAATCCTCTTCAGGCAGGTTGATACTGAACTGACCCTTGTTCGGGTTGGGATAAATGGCAACTCCGTTTGTCACAATCTCTTGCGTGACGGTGATGGTCTCTGCAGGTGGGAAGACGATGTTGTCAAGCCAAGCGCAGTCGTTGCCAGAGCTCATGTAAACGTCCTTGTTATAAGACCAATAGAGCTGATGCTGTCCAGGGGTGATGGGATACGTTACTTTGCCCCATGCCACTTCACCGGACCATTCACCTAACAAGTCAGTGTCAATGGAGAAGTATAAAGCATCATAACCCTCTTCAGAGGAGACTTTTCTATAGAAGCTGATCTCGCCTTCGCTGTGCACGTCCAAGGTGATCTTCAATACGGAGCTTTGGTTGTTGCCAATACTGCCCGACTTGGTGCAATAATCGCCTTCATAAGGGTTCTCGGTGACAATGGTCCAAGGTTTAACGGGGTCGTTTTCCCATTCGAACTTGCTGAAGTCACCGCTTTCCCAGTCTTCGATGACATTGCCTACCGCGAAGGCGAAGCTGCCATTAGTGGAATAGGCACCCGATGTGACGTAGAAGCCGATTTCGTAGGCAACACCCAATTCAGCCATTTCAGAGAGCGTGAAGACGAAGTCAACAGTGAACTCTCCGTCGGCATTCACGGTACCTTGCGGGAAGTTGTCCTCTTCGAAAGAAATCTCTGGTAGGTCGCAGATGATGTTGAGCATGGTCTCTGGTGCTGCGGCCATACCTGCGTTCTTCACGGTGATGTGAGCGGTGACAGTCTCACCCGGGTCGACATGGCCGTTTCCGTCGCCGTCTTCAATAACGGTGCCTACCACAGTGAACTCAGGCGCTTGCAGACGGATGGCAAATTTGCTTTCCCAAGTGTCGACGCCATCGGTACAGGTCAATATGAAGTCGGCTTTCATCATGTTAGGCACATCGTCAGCGATGTCCATGGCAAAGGCTTCGGCAAGAGTGGCTGTCGCACCACCATCGAGGCTGGGAATAGTCTCAGTGGCATCGGTGAGGGTGATGTAATCACAGTCGGTGCTGAGGGTGGCAGTGACGTTGTTGGCGTTCACGGTGCCCACATTCTTGATTTGCAAGTCGAGTGCGATGCTTTGTCCGAAGTCTGGCTGAGCACCACCACTGATGGCATAATTGTCATAAACGACATAGGCGCAGTTGCCAGGGATGCTGATCAAGGGCAGGGATTGCGGCCAAGCATCGCAGCCCGTGACGACGAGGCTCATCTCACCGACGAAGTCGATGGGCTCGGCAAACTCGATGGTGCTATTGCCGTCTTCATCAGTATAGCCTACGCCTATCATGTCTTCTCCATGGAACAAGGCGCAACGGAAGTTCTTCAAGCCTTGGCCGTTGTCGTTGGTTACGGTGACATCCGTCGTAGTCATGCCGATCAGGATTTCGGAGGCGTAATTGACTTGGGGCGTGAATGGCTCGTCATGCCAAGGGCTGACGGCCACATCGCCCATCAGGTTGAGGTCGTAGAAGTTCCAGCGCAGGGCGCCTTCTTCCCATTGGCCAGGGGCGTTGACCCAAGGTGCCGTTTCAATCTTGCTTTCTCTCAAGGCCATGCCGCCGTAAGGGATGCGGTCGTTGTAGTAAGCATCTTCTGTCTCGCGAGCCAAGTGGATGGCGGGACCCTCGGTCTGGCCTTCGTTGAACCAGCCGTAGCGTGAGTTGCCGAAGGTGGCTACTGCGAAGTTGGCGATCTTGGTCATGCGCTCCAAGATGCAGTCGCTGCTGAAGTCGCCGCAAATGCAGCCCGAGGTATGGAAGAAGGTGTAGTTATGGTCCACGCCATTCACAGCGCTGAAGTTGTTGTTGGTGATGTCGCCGTTGGTCCATCCAGCCACATAGTTGGTGTTGGCGTGACCGTCGTGGTGGACGTACTGTGTGCCTTGATTGATGGCATTGCGAAGCAGTGAACCGCTCCAGTTGCCTTCCTCTTCATAGAGGCGGGTGAAGTTGTAGTCTTCGGGAATGCCCGTGGTGGTATAGCCGTTGTCGTCGTGCGAGCCGATGAGCAGCTCAAGGTATTGGCTGCCGTTGCTTTCAGGGTCGTCGTAGAGGTGCTCACCAGCCATGATGACGTCGTGGAACTCGCCCAGGACGGGTTCGGCCTGATAGGTCATGGCCTTGTGGAGCATGTTGTCCAGCTCGCTCTGGTTACTGAAGCACATGCGTCCGATACCAATCTCGGGCAGCAGGTCGTCTTCACCAATCTCGCCCCAGCGGTTGTCGTTGTCATCGTTCCAGTTGCCGTCCAAAGCGGCGTAATAGAGGTCGGCGGGGATGTCGCTGTCGGTCTGATGGCTGCCGCCACTCAACACGTCACAATAGAAGCCACGATATGGGATGTCGGGCACGTCGCCGCCAAGGTTCACCATCATGATGCCGTTGTCTTCGTATTCTTGGATGATGTAGTTACGCAGTTTCTCTGCGTTGTCTTGTCCGCTCATCGTGCTGAGGATGGTCTCAAGGTCGACGACACGGGTGCGGAGACCACGAGCCTGATAGAAACTAACATATTCGTCAAACGAGGCGACATACTGCTGCTTGGTGACCACGAGGAGGTCGTAGCCACCCACGGTGCGACTTCTGTCGTTATAGGTCTGCAGCATCTCGGGGTTCTGGGCGAGGCGCTTGGCACGTTCGGCGTTGCCGCCGTTGAGCCAAAGCTTGCGACTTTGGTCAGCTTTAGAGGCGGTCGTCGTGATGCGAACGGTGGCCTTGGTGGCATAACGCACTTCACCGGTGCCGGGCACATACTGTACGGGCGTGAAAGCCGAGAAAGCGAAACCGACGCCGTTCAGGTATTGTGTGCTGAGCTTGCCGTAGGCTTGGGCGGGGTAGACGCTCTTCGAGGCATAAAGGGCTTCGTCCTTCTCAAACTGTTTCCGCTTGGGGTTGGAGTAGGTGCGTGCCGACTGATAAGGGAAGAGGTTGTGGTTGCCTTCCATCGTCTGGAAATCGGAGAGTTCCACTTCGATGCTGACGGCTTCCGTGCCTTGGGGCAGCATGAGGCTGACGCTCTGCCAGGGCAGCGACGGCTGACCAGCAAGTGCACTCTGCATGCAGTCCGTAAATTGGATTTGTTCGTAGCCTTGGATTTGGCTAATGCTCGGTTGACCGAAATAGTAGGTCTTCTCGATGGTCTGCGCCGAAGCGAACAGGCTGACCATCAAGCACATCATGATAAAACTAAGCTTTTTCATATCATTTAAATGTATTTGTTCTGATTATTTAGGTGCAAAAATACGCATATTTATAACATGAAGTTGGTGTTTTCAAAAAATACATCTATCTTTGCGGCAATAAAATCTCAAAATTATGAAAAAACACTTGGCACTGTTGCTGTTCCTGCTGGCTCCGGCGGTTTTGCTGGCGCAGGAAGAGGATTATGATTATGAAAAATACGAAAAGGCATACGATGAATTTATGGAAAGATATAAAAGCTCTGAGGAGGAAGCGTATTACCATGTTGACGAGGACAAAGAATGGGTTGTTGCTCCTTTTGTGCCTACGGACGCTGAAGATGTGAAAAGCTACAAGAACAAGTTCTTTGAATTCACGGAAATCGAGAATTTTACGCCTTACGATGAAAACCAACAATGGACTCCGTTTCAGGATTCATTGATCAAAGCCGGTCATTTTTTATGGTATGAGCCTCGTCAGTTTATTGGAGGCGTAGATAGGAGTGATATCTTGAAATATGAAAAGAAGGATAATGTCGTAGCGTTTGCCTATTGGCAAAACGAATTCCGGCAAGGTCAAGGGATTTGGATAGCTTATTCTATGGATGGGGGTAGTCGTGGGCGCATTACCATTCTGGATTAATCCAAGAAAAGCCATTATTCGTCAAATGGTATTCTAAATATCCGCTGATAAAAAGCAATGGAGACTTGCAGATAGAGGCTTGTCTGATGAGGAAGGCTTCTGGACCTGGGTTGCATGGCTTTGTTGAGTATGAATTGGTTCAAGATGGTTTGTTGGTGACTTTTGAATTGGAGACTCTGGCCAAAGATTCTGATGGCGATGGCCTGACCGATATTATGGAGACAAGACTTCGAACCGATTTGAACAATCTTGACACTGATGGCGATGGCATCACGGATGATTTAGACATGAATCCTCGTTATAATCTTCCGAGAACCGAGAAAACCTTGATTTATGAGGCTGTCATCAACGATGATCTTCGCGCTCATCGTTTTTGGGATGAAGATTGTGAAATCATTCCGTTTTCTGAAATGCCTATTCCACATTACGTTACCGACACAACAAACACGATATTGGTTGTGACCGATGACCCTGATTTTTTGGCATGCCAACCTACTCAAGAAAGAATCATTTTCATGAGAACAGAGGAATTTGAGAACACAAAGGATACTTTTTTCGAGGAGAAGGAGAATGTGTCGTTCTCGCCTCTTTTCAAGGTGGATAATATGGAGGATGCCTATGTGTTTGGAGTGGGTGGAGCTTTTTGGAGCAACGATTATGTTGTTGAAAAGCAAAAGGATGGTTGGTGTATAAAGGTTACGATGAGTATTATTGAATGACAACAGCCCGCCTGAAATTCTTCAAGCGGGCTGTTTTTTGTGTTTGTCGTCATCGTTCTGTTTCGGCTTGTAGGGCTGTCACACCGTGGCAGCCGCTGTGGGTTTCACCGATGCGGCTGCCGTAATACGACAGCCCTACAATCCGTAAAACGACAGCCCCACAAGGCCGCGTTTAACGCACCACAAATTTCCGCGTCTCGCCTGCAAACGTAATGAAATACATGCCCTTGGGCAGGTTCGAGACATTGATTTGTTGTGTTTGGCCGATGATTTGGCCCGTCAGAAGGGTTTGGCCCATCAGGTTGGTGATGCGATACGTTGGGGCCTTAGGGCTGTCACATTGTGGCAGCCGTACTGATATGACCAAAATGCCATTGGTCGGGTTAGGATAAACCGTAAAGGTCTCTGGGCCTGCCGAAGGGCCGTCTTCATTCACATCTAACACAACTTCGCTAGGCGGCAGCACGATGTTGTCGACCCACACGCAGTCCTGCCCGCCTGTGGCACCGCCATCTTTTTCGTAGCTCCAAGTGAGGTGATGGCTTCCTTCAGGAACCATGAAACTAATGTAAGTCCATCCGGTTTCGCCCGACCAACGGCCCATGCGTTCGCCATCGACATAAAACACCAGGAAGTCGTAACCCGTCTCGGTGGAGGTCCTCACATAGAAACTGATCTCGTTATCACAAGCGAAGTCATAGTCGAGACTCATGTCGGCATGGCTACTATGGCCCATCGGCATGCTATGGGCACAGTATTGGCCTAGGTAGGTTCCGTTGGTGACAATCTCCCAGCCACCTTCGCCCTCGAACTGCCAGTCGAACTGGCTGAAGTCACCCGTCTCGAAGTCTTCCATTTGACTGTCCACGTTGAGGAAATAGGAATCCGTGACGATGTAATTTCCTGAATAGGTGGCCAAAATGAGTTCAAAGGCTTGGGCGTTTCTAGCTTCTGCAATGCTTAGAGTGAAATCAACAGTGAAAGTGTCGTCAACAGCCAAGTCGCCAATGCTGAAGAAAGTCTGGTCGAAGATGATTTCGGGGGCGGAACAGAACACGCCAAAAACAGTGCTGGGGGCAAGGCTGTGGCCGGTGTTCTGGCCAATGAAATGCAGGGTGATAGTCTCGCCGCTGTCGGCATGGCCGTTGCTGTTGCCTTCTACTTCCTCCAAGATGGTAGCGATAGGCCCGAAGTCGGGGGCGTTGAGGGTCATATCGAATTGGCTCACCCAGGTCTCGTTGCCGTTGGTGCAAGCCAAGGTGAAGGTGACCACGGTTTGGTCGGGCACATCGTCGCTAACGGTGAAGGCAAAGGCATTGTCTAAGCTAACGTTAGCATAGGAGTCTACGGTTCCAACCGTAGCAGAACCTTGCGTAACAGTGATATACTGTGCATCGCAACTCAAGGTGGCGGTGACGTTGTTGGCTGAAAGGTTGCCAACATTGCGGAAGCCAACGTTAAGGCTTTGGCTTTCGTTGAAGTCCACCTGACCGTCGGGATCGTTGAGGGTGTAGCTGTCGAAAAGCACATGGGCACAATTGTCGTTGTCGAAATGCAATTCAAGGTGCTGCGGCCAACCATTCATGCCCGTGACATAGAGGTCGAGGACATCGTTGTTGTTGACGGCGGCAAAACAGAGTTCTGCCTCGCCATTGGCATCGGTGGAAGCCAAAGCAATCAGTTCATCCCCCTTGAAAAGTCGGCATTCGAAGTTGTAAACACCATTGCCATTTTCATCCTTCACCGTGACGGGGATGCGGTTGGTACCTACGGGAAGGGTAGTAGTGCACTCTATTTCGGGCGTGAAAGGCTCGTCGAACCAAGCACTGAGACCCACATCGCCCAAGGCATTGAGGGCATAGAAAGTCCAACGCAGTACGCCAATCTCGCCATCCATGGTGATGAAAGGTGAGGTCTGTATCTTACTTTCTTTCAAGGCTTCGCCGAGACCAGCCATACGTTCGTGGCAGTAAGCATCGATAAGCTCACGGTGGTAATGGTTAGAAGGGCCATCGCCTAACTGGTTATACCAGCCATAGCGCGAGTTGCCGATGGCGGCCACGGCGCCAGTTTCGTTCACGACCATGCGTTCCAAGATACAGTCGTCGGCAAAGTCGCCACAGATGCAACCTTGGCTCTTGAAGATGAAGTAATTGTGGTCAGTGCCATTGGTGCCATAGAATAGGCTCGGCGTGATGTCCCAGTTGCTCCAGCCCGACACATAACTCGTGTTGGCATGGCCGAAGTGGTTCACGAATTGTATACCATCGTTGATGGCAGCAGCCAGTTCGTCTGGGTCCCAACTGTGGGATGGCGTTTCATAGATACGCACAAAATCATAGTCTTCAGGGTATCCATATGTCGTATAGCCGTTGAAGTTGCACTCACCAACGAGGCGTTCGAGGTCGTTGCTGGCATATACGCCATCGCCGAGATGCTCTCCAGCCAGGATGGGTCTACGGAACTCGCCTAAGACAGGCGAAGTCATATAACTGAATGACTTGGAGAGTATAGTTTCCAATTGGTTGGCATTGGTGAAAGGCAGACGTGCGATGGACAATTCGGGCAATAGGTCGTCTTCTCCGATTTCGCCCCATTTGTTGTCGCCGTCGTCGTTGAGGGTACCGTCGAGGCAGGCGTAATAGCTGTCAGAAGGCACGTTGTCGTCGTAGCCTTCTTGGGCGTGACACCAAAGGCTGCGATAGGGGACCAAGTTGACATCGCCGCCAAGGAGTACCATGGAGATACCGTTTTTCTCGTATTCATCGATGATGTAGTTACGGATTTTTTCCTTGTTGTCGCGACCTTGCATTGCAGCGTAAATGTCTTGGGTGGTGGCAATACGGACACGGATGCCGCGACCAGCATAAAGGGCCACATAATCTGAGAAGTTCTCCACATAGTTTTGTGGTGTGATGAGGAGCATCTCGTATTCCGGCAAGGCACCGTCGCGGAGGGCATAGCTATCAAGCATCTCGGCATTTTGCGCCAAGCGGTTGATGCTGTTTCTCGTCTCGGGACGTAGCCAGAGTTTGCGGCTGTGATCGGCACGAGAGGCTTTATATTCCACTTTGACCGTTACGGTTTGGGCATAACTGACCTGACCTGAGGCAGGTTTGTATTTCACAGGCGTAAAGCCTCCGAAGGCAAACGAGACGCCATTGAGCACCTGCGTACTGACCGTGTTGAACTCTTTGTTGGGATAGGCTTCGTTGGAACGGTATAATGCCTCGTTTTTCTCAAAAGCCATCGGGCTGTCATCCGAAATGGGGCGCGACCTTTGCGCAGGGATGAGGTTATATTGGCCTTCCAGTTCCACAAAGTCGCTCAAAACCACATGGATGGCGATGGCTTCGGTGTTGGGCGGCAACATGAGGCTTATGCTTTGCCAAGGTAGTTGTGGCTCGCCGACGGTGCCGTTTTGGATGGATTGCTCAAACGAAAGCGTCTGGTATTCACCGACTTGTTGAAAGGTGGGCATTCCGAAATGATAAGTGTGTGTGATGTTTTGCGCCGAGACTATGATGCCAGCGGCAAGCAATAATAAGGTTAAAGAAAGCTTTTTCATATAGATTATCGATATTGAACCGCAAAAGTAAGTAGAAATTCGGAAAAAGGGGAGGGCTTTGCCTTAAAATCTCATTCTTTAGGATTGCCCAACACATCATGCACTTCCCAAGATTGCGCTTTCATTTTGCAGGTGGCCGTGCGGCGGATGTCAGAAACGGAGAACCCAAACAATACTTCACAGGTGCCTGCAGCGGTCTCCCAAGCCGAATGTTCCTCGTTGAAGGAAGCCAGTTCGTAGGTACTGACCTTCATCGTCAAGGTCTCGGACTCGCCTGGTGCCAATAGTTTGGTTTTGGCAAAGGCCTTCAACTCGCGGGAGGGTTTCTCAAGACCGCCAGATGGTGCGGCCACATAGAGTTCAACCACTTCACGACCAGCTACTTTGCCCGTGTTGGTTACCGTAATTGTGGCAGCAAAACCATCCTCGTCGGCTTTCACCTTGGGTTTTGAATAACTGAATGTGGTATAGCTCATGCCATAGCCGAAGGGGTAGGAGACCTCCACATCTTTGGTCTGGAAATAACGATAACCCACCCAGATGCCTTCGGCATAGTCGGTGTAGTCGACGTTTGGGCGTTCGCCTTTTCTGCCTTTGGTCATGTCCCAATAATAGGGGAAGTTTTGAGATGAAAGCATGTCCATATAGTTGATAGGGAAGGTCATGGGGAGCTTGCCTGAAGGATTCACTTTGCCTTTCAAAATGTCGGCCACGGCATGGGCGCCTTCTTGTCCAGGTGCCCAAGGCAACACGATGGCATCGACCAGATGTTTCCAAGAAGCCGTCTCTATGACGCCGACGATGTTGAGCACCACGACGACTTTCTTTCCCGCTTTATGATAGCTCATGCTGATGCTTTGAAGCAGCTCTCGCTCGATGGAGGTAAGTTCGAAGTCGTCTTTCACGGTACGATCGGCTCCTTCGCCTGCGATTCTTCCCAAGACCACTACGGCCACATCGTTGTCTTTGGCCTGACGTTCAATGGCTTTCACAGAAACTATTGGCTCGGGGCGGTGCCGTTTGTCGATGGCACTGCCTTCCATCTTTTCCGTTGTTGATTGTGTTACATAGCACGTGCGGTAAAATTCAGCCAGGTTTTCATCCAAGGTAAAGCCCGCTTCGGTCATGGCTTCCTGCATATTGACAATGTGTTTCGTGTTGACCTCGCCCGAGCCTGTACCGATGCCAAAGAAGTCAACAGAGGTGATGCCATAGAGTGCAACTTTTTCGCTGCCTTTCAGCGGCAAAGTGTTGCATTCATTGCGCAGCAGAATGATGGATTCCTCGGCAGCTTTACGCGCCACAACCGCATGAGCCTTCAAATCGGGCTTGTTGGAGAATTGGTAGCCCTTGAAATGCGGAGTCTTGACAATGTATTGTAGCATTCGACGCACATTGCGGTCAAGTTCCTCTTGGCTGATGATGCCCTCGTTGACGGCAGCCAAAAGGCGGTCAATCTCTACTTGTCGGCCAGATTCCATCAAGTCGTTGCCCGCTTTTGCGGATTTCACTGTTCCGTCTTTGACACCCCAGTCGGTCATCACGATGCCGCTGAAGCCCCACTCGTCGCGGAGGACAGTGGTCAACAGGCCGTGTTTCTGTTGGGTATATTCGCCGTTGAGTTTGTTGTACGACGACATCACCGTCCAAGGTTTCCCTTCCTTGATGGCAATCTCGAAGTTTTTCAGATAGAGCTCCCTCAAAGCGCGGTTGCTTATGCGCGCATCGTTTTCCAAGCGGTTAATCTCTTGGTTGTTGGCCGCGAAATGTTTGACCGATGTGCCTACACCGTTTTTCTGTATGCCACGAACATACGCCGCTGCCATCTTGCCCGAAAGCAACGGGTCTTCGGAATAGTACTCGAAGTTACGGCCACAAAGTGGGTTACGGTGAAGATTCATACCTGGGGCGAGGAGCACATCCACGCCATATTCCAGCACTTCATTGCCCATGGCAGTGGTTACGGTTTCAACGAGTTCAGGGTCCCATGAGCTGGCGAGAAGTGTGCTGGTGGGGAAACCCGTGCAATAGAAGGTCTGGTCAGTGCCTTCGCGTTTGGGCTGGATGCGGAGACCGGCAGGACCGTCGGCAAGCACCGTCATGGGGATGCCGAGGCGCTCGATTTCACGGGTATAGCCTGCGGCACCAGGCACCAACGAGCCTGGACCACCCACCAAAAGGGTGACTTTTTCCTCGTTGGTCATGGCTTTTAGGATTTCTTCGATGTTGTCCTCACGAAGTACGAGATTATTTTGGGCCGAAGCAGTGGTAGCCAATGCCATTCCGCACATTAGGCTAAGGATAAGGATGATGTTCTTTTTGTTCATGGTTTAGAGTATTTATTATAGCATTAATCTGATAATTTAATAGAATAACTGGCGTTAAAAAACTTTAGAAAATTAGCGTGTGAGATTTTAAGTTTATTGTTTAAACATTTCGGATTTGATAGATAAACGTACTTATTGTCTGCTCCTGTTACAGCGTAAACATGGCATTTAACGAAATCATAATTATTAAGACTGTAGCTATTATTGCTTGATACAACGACGGAGTATTTACCTGTTTTAATTTTATCTATTGTACTTTCATCAGATCTAGCATCATGTATCAATGGTTTGCCAAACAACATATTATAAGATCTGCTTAAATCGTGCATACCGTGATACATGTCATACTCACAAAGGCGTATTTTAGGATCGTTAAACCTATTTTTGATTTTCTCTGATAGGTTATGGTGGTCTCCTGTTTCATTTAAGTACCTTCTTATTGCAATCTCTATTGCCCTCATATCTAAATCACCTTGCGCAAGTTCGTTTGCTCCTTCAAGTTCTTCTTTGGATATTGTGTATTTTTTATTAACTCCTTTAAGTCGAACAGTTACATTTCCCTTTTTCTCTATAGACATTATATTATCAAGCATTTCTTGCCCTTTTTGAGTTGCACTTAGAGATTTTACAGCTGCAATGAGCCAGCAATCGCTTAAATAATCTCCTTGATTAAATTTCGCATCAATTTTACCATTTGCCGGATATACAGTATTTTCCTTCCATTTTGTCTGTTTGCATCTGTCTGTTAAATATCTCATATCTCGGTCTATAAGTTTAGAATTCATTCTGCCGAATTTATTTTTTCGTATTCTATATGCCCGTCTATAGATTTATCAATATCATCTGCATAGACACCAGCTTGTTTCATAGCTTGCATGTACATGTCCTTTATATGTTTAACAGCATTTGCTCTTACTTCACTTGATAAGAATACATTACGCATTATAGCTTTAAAAATAGATTTGCCGTATGTATTCTTATACATATTTACAACAGGGATTACATTATCTACATTAATTTTTTCTGTAAATTTTTTTAGGTTCTCTGAATCACAAAACAAACCACAACTGTCATGAATTTCATCAACTACTCTCCTTGGATTAACTGTTTGTTTTGTTGTGGCTGTAGTAGTGCTATCGTTATTTGTGTCTTTTTGCCAAATGCTTGTATCACAATCCTTTTTCTCCAGGGTATCCCCAGCTTTTTTATAAGGATTATAAATAGTATCCTGTAAATAATAACTGCTGTCGATTGATGTAGCCATGGTTTTGCCCACGCTTTTTATTCTGCCTGAGTCGGTTTGCGTACAGGAGAACAAGCCGCAAACGAGGCAAAACAAAACGATGATGATTGGTTTTTTCATGGCAAACAGTCATTTGAGTTGGTTAGCCTGTGATTTAGGCTCTCATCGGATGTCCCAAACGGCTGCAATGCGTATAATGTCGCCTTTTGATATAATAAACCAACTTATTCAGATGGTTAACCACAACACTTCTGTATTGCTTTTTCTTGTTTATCAACAATGGCTCAATGGGGCCAAGATAAGGGTTGTCTTCCAATAATTGGCACACATGAGAAATTTCGGAAAGGAATTTTTGACTGGACTTGAGCCCAAACTCCTTATAAATATATGTAGTGGTGGTTTGCGCAGATTTAGCAGCCTTTTTTGACCATGACACTTTCATGCCGATTCCAATTTTAATAAAGATTCCTCACACATCTTTAGCACTTCTTCCGTGCTGTAGCATCTACCTGCTTCAAAATCGCGTTCAGACTCTTCAAGCATGGCATCGATTTCTTGCATGGAATAGGGTGGCATGGAGTTTTCCATTTGTTTTGCATGTTCAATCAAATGCTCACCAACCCACTTCATGTTGCTGGGAGTAAGGATTCCATAGAGAAACTCTAATAGATTTGATAAAGTCGTAGTGCTCATTTTTGAATTATTTGATGGCAAAAATATAAAATTTCGCTAGATTAACAGATACTTTTTATAATTTTGCTTTTTAAATCAGAAGAAAAATGAACAAAATCAGAGCCGCCGTAGTAGGTTACGGCAATGTGGGCCGCTTCGCACTCGAAGCTTTGGAAGCCGCCCCCGACTTCGAAGTGGCGGGCATCGTCCGTCGCAATGCTAACAAAACTATTGAACTCTCTCAATACGAGGTTGTTAAAGACATCAAGGAACTGAAGAACGTGGATGTGGCCATCTTGGCATGCCCCACGCGCAGCTGTCCCGAGTACGCCAAACAAATCCTGCCTTTGGGTATCAATACTGTGGATTCCTTCGATATCCATACTTCCATCGTTGACTATCGCCGCGAACTGATGCCTATTAATAAGAAAACAAAAACCGTCAGTGTCATTGCAGCTGGCTGGGATCCAGGCTCGGATTCCATCGTCCGCACTTTGATGCAGAGTTTGGCTCCTAAAGGGTTATCCTACACCAATTTCGGTCCAGGCATGTCAATGGGTCACAGCGTTTGTGTGCGCTCCAAGAAAGGGGTGAAGAACGCCCTCTCAGTGACCATCCCGTTGGGCGAAGGCATCCACCGCCGCATGGTGTATGTGGAACTCGAAGATGGCGCGACTTTGGAACAAGTTACCAAAGACATCAAGGCAGACCCTTATTTCGCGAATGACGAAACCCACGTGTTTGCCGTTGACAGCGTTGATGCGGTGCGCGATATGGGCCATGGCGTCAACTTGGTGCGCAAAGGGGTCTCAGGCAAGACTGCCAACCAGCGTATGGAATTCAATATGAGCATCAACAACCCCGCTTTGACGGGACAGGTGTTAGTGAATGTGGCCCGCGCCACGATGCGCCTGCAGCCTAGATGCTACACGATGGTGGAAATCCCCGTCATCGACATGCTTCCTGGAGAGCGCGAGGAACTGATTGCTCATTTAGTGTGACTTATGGGATTTGCTTCGCAAAGAAATCTATTAAAATCATAGAAAGATCAATTGAAAATCAAATGAATAAGAATAGGATTTTGAAAGATTTTAAAAGTAGATTTTGGAAAGATTTCTACACGAAGTGTATTCCATTCTTGCTTTTATTGGTGTCGTTTTCCTGCGCCAAAAAGCAAGATAAAGTAGAAGCATTGCTGTTGCAGATGACCCTCGAGGAGAAATGCGGCCAGCTATCTTGTCCCATAGGCTTCAATTTCTACGGTAAAGATGACGATTCGCTTTGGCTCGCCGAAGACTTCATTGGAATGATGGACACTATGCCGCTTGGTTCCTGCTGGGCCGTGCTTCGTGCCGATCCTTGGTCAAGGAAAACGGTGGAAACGGGACTGCATCCACGTGAGTCGGCAAGGTTGCTGAACAAAATGCAGCGTTATGCAGTTGAAAACACGCGACTTGGCATCCCGCTGTTGTTCTGTGAAGAAACACCTCATGGCCACATGGCAGTAGGCACTACTGTTTTCCCGACAGGTATCGGCCAAGCCAGTACCTGGAATCCTGCCTTGCTTGAACAAATGGGCGAAGTGATGGGGAAGGAGGTACGACTTCAAGGCGCACAAATCGGCTATGGCCCCGTCCTCGACATTGCCCGCGACCCGCGTTGGTCAAGGGTGGAGGAAACCATGGGCGAAGACCCATATCTTTCGGGCAATTTAGGTGCTGCGGTAGTGAAAGGAATGCAGAAACACGTTTGTGCCACCTTGAAGCATTTGGCAGCTTACGGTATCCCGCAAGGCGGACACAATGCCGCCACTGCAGAGGTTGGACAAAACCGCTTAATGACAGATTACCTGCCTTCCTTTGAAAAAGCCATTTGCGAAGGCGGTGCCAAGACCGTGATGACTTCCTACAACACTATCGACGGTGTGCCATGCTCGGCGAATCAATGGCTACTTCAAGAGGTTTTGCGCAATTCGTGGAACTTCAAAGGCGTCGTTTTCTCTGACCTCAATGCCGTCAACGCCATTTATGCCACGCAGCATGTGGCCGCCGACCCAGCCGAAGCCGCTGCCATGGCTTTGAAAGCAGGTGTCGATATTGACTTGGGCGGTTACAACTATGGCGGCTTCTTGAAAGAAGCACTGAAGCGTGACCTTGTCACCGAAGACGACATTGACCGTGCCGTGCGCCATGTTTTGCAATTGAAATTCGACCTCGGACTGTTTGAAAATCCGTATGTTGACGAGGCTTTAGCCGAGGCAGAAGTGGGCACGAAAGAAAACGCCCAATTGGCCAAGCAGGTAGCTTTGGAATCCGCCATTTTGCTGAAAAACGACGGCGTTTTGCCTTTTGGCGAAAACATCAAAAAGGTTGCCGTTATCGGGCCGAATGCGGATAATATGTACAACCAACTCGGCGACTACACCGCGCCTCAAGACCCCGACCGCATCGTGACCATGCTCGAAGGCATCCGCGAAAAGGGCAGGGCAGAGGTGATCTATGCCAAAGGTTGTGCCGTGCGCGACGAGAACGATGCCAACATTGATGAGGCGGTGAGAATCGCCAAGACCGCTGATGTGGTGGTGTTGGTTGTGGGTGGCTCCTCCGCCCGCGACTTCAAGACGAGTTACGAGGAGACGGGTGCCGCTAAAGTCAATGAGTCCATATCCGATATGGATTGTGGTGAAGGCTACGACCGCTCCACTCTGAAGCTTTTGGGCAAGCAGGAGGAACTGATGCAAGCCATCTACGCCACGGGAAAGCCCGTCGTGACGGTTTACATCCAAGGCCGTCCTTTGGACATGAACCTCGCCACCGAAAAATCCAATGCCTTGCTGACGATGTGGTATCCTGGCATGGAAGGCGGTTCCGTCTTGGCCGACATCCTTTGGGGCGACTACAACCCCGCTGGCCGTCTGCCTATCTCTGTGCCGCGCTCGGTGGGACAAATACCCGTCTATTATTCCCAACCGCAAACGGGTGATTATGTTGAGGAAACCGCCAAGCCTTTGTTCCCATTCGGCTATGGTTTGAGTTATACCCAGTTCGAATACAGCGATTTGATGGTAGAAGTCTTGTCGGACATGTCATCCCAGCCAAGGGATGTGCGGCTGCGGGAATCTATGGCCGACACTATAGTAAGAGTCTCTTGCCAAGTCAAAAACATTGGTCTATGTGATGGCGACGAAGTCGTCCAACTCTATGTCCGCGACGAAGTGGCCAGTATCGCCCCAGCCTCAAAATTGCTGAAAGGCTTCCAAAGGATACATATTAATAAAGGTGAAACCAAGCATGTCACTTTCTATCTCACCGAACGGGACTTAGCGGTGTATTCAGTTGAAAAAGGCTGGCATTTGGAGCCAGGAGAATTTACCGTTATGATAGGTGAAAGTTCAGAAAATGTTGTGCTTTCCAGTAGTTTCAAACTGAAGTAATCAGCTAACCTTCACGTTTACAATTCCATTCCTGTCGCAGCGCAACACTACGCGCTTATACTCGGTCTTGCCCTCGTAAACGCATTGGATGACGAAAGTAATATGGTAAACTTTCTTGCCTTCGATGGGTTTGTATTCTTCGTCCTCCCAAGTGCCCGAGAGCGGGAAACTCGGGTTGTCCATCTTGCGCGTATATTCCGTGATGTTGTAACGAAGGATGTCGTTGATGCCCCTGAGTGGATAAGGGCTGGCCTTGGCCAATTCGGCAGGCCAAAGCTGGACTTTCTTGCGGTAAAGTAACACCTTTTCGTCCTTGCCGCTCACTTCGGTGAAGAGAGGATTACGGCTGCGTAGCTTCATCACCTCGGGCAGTATCTTGTCGCTGTCGATGAAGTCGACACTGTCCTTGCTCCAGCCAATGTATCTTTCTTTGACGCGGAAGTCAGTGCGGGTGTCGAACACTTTGTTGCTGACACGACGTGCGAAAATAAGGCGCAGCCAATCTTTCAGCCTGTCCTTAAACATATAGCTGATTACCAATGCGATAAGGAAAGGGAGAGTAAAGTTGCCGTATCGTTGCTGGAAGAAAAACGACGACAAAGTGGCCACCACCATGGCTGCACCTGCAGCAAGGCTATAGAGGATTTGTTCTACCAAAAAGGTGTTCTTTCGCTTGGTGGCGTTAAGGTAAAGGTCGCTCTCGGTGAATTTTTTCAGCAGGCTGGCGCGGAAGACGAAGTCTTCGTTGCCTTTGGGCTCGTCGACTTTTACGCAGAGGTAGCCCTGTTTTTCCCTATAAGCCCTTTCCTCAAAGAGCACTTCTTTGAATCGTGCTTCAAGTTGCTGATACGCATCGGGGTGCTTCAGCCGAATGTTGTCACGGAGTCGGTAGGCGTATTTCTCTAAGACATTGCTCAAAAATTCATCTCCATAGGCAAATACTTGCCTTATCCTATCCGAAGCGTTTTTCTCATCCAGCTGACCAAGAAGATGGCGATAGCGTCCTAATATTTTGCAGCCGTCTATCAAATATTGTTGGCACTGTTCCCGACGGTCGGGCATGTCTGCCTCATGAGTGAGCACAAAGCAGCCGTCGCGGAAGGCGCTCTTTGCAATGGCACAATACATCCGGATGGCATGTGTGAGGTCTTGCGTGTCATCGGGAGCGATGTCCAGGTCGTTGAAGTTGGTGATGAGCGCTTGGTTGGGAAGCAATTGCTCGTCGTTGGCCAATTCATGCAAACTATAGGACGGAGTGATAAGGCGCACACCCGACTTGAGGTCGCGGTAGAAGTCGTCTTTGCTGTACTTGGCCGCGTTGATGTCGAGGCTGTTAGGGACAAAAATCCACGTGTTCATCACATAGTCGGCGTATTTCGTTGGACGCTCTGCTTGATGTGTGTTGAACCCTACCTTGAACTCCAAGGTGAATTTGTCGTGGACTTTTGTCTCTAAGTCAATCATTGTTGTGCGTTTCTGTATTGTTCGTCAAGATTGAAGCCTTCTGGATGCTTGGCTTTGATGTCCTTGTAGTAGTCCCAAATCTCGGCCAAGTCTTTGTCGTAATCGCCAGTGGGATAGAAAATTCGCTCAATGCCGCAATACCGTTTCTTGTAGTCGATGAAGCCAAGGACGATGGGTACATTGGCACCTTGAGCGATGACGTAGAAGCCTTTTTTCCAATGCTTTACGGCTTTTCTGGTGCCTTCAGGACAAATCACGAGTTGTGTGTCTTTGTTTTGGCTGAACATCTCAACCATCTGTTCGACAAGGTGGTTTTGATGACCGCGATTGACCGGAATGCCGCCGACTTTCTTCAAAAGCCAGCTAATGCCAGGCTTGAAGAATTCTTGCTTGATCATCACCTTGAACTTGATGTCGTAGTACCAATAGTAGGCCAAGCCGACAAAGAAATCCTCAATGGCGGTATGCGGCGCCATGATGCAGACGGCATTGCCGAGGTCCTTTGGGGCCTCGTTGACGGTCTTCCAACCGCCGAGTTTGAGTCCTAATTTTCCGATAGATTTTTTAATACTCATGATTAAATGACTTTCCAACTATCAATCCAGATTCTTCTGGTACTTGAGGTTGGTTTTCCGCTGCAAAAATAATAATTAAGGGAATAAATTTGACACAAATGACATACTGTTTTCCCTATTTTTGACAAAGTAATCTGATTTTTCCTAACTTTGCCCGATGTATATAAGGCATCAGCAGTCAGCTATCATCCTTGCCACCAGCAGGCTGAAAGCTGAAAGCTGACAGCCAATCTTTGAATCTTTAAATTTCAATCATCATGAAAAAAAGTATCCTTAAATCAATGCTGTTGGCACTCCTCTTTGGGGTTGCAGTGCCTTGTGTGAACGCTCAAGTTGCCCATATCGGCGACATCCTCTGCGAGGGCAACCAAGTGGTAAGCCCCGCTAATTTCAATGCCTCCACCCATACTCCTATTGGCGTGGTCTTCTATGTCGATAACGTCGGAAAACACGGCTGGGCCATCGACTTGCAGGATATGGGTAGTTTTACATGGGGAACTTATAGTTATGATACCCCATTGACTAACTACGGTAGTGACAGGTTGGCAATCTACGACCTCAACGGCTACCTCAACACCCAGATAATCCTTGCGGCTTTCAGTAACGACACTACCTATAGTGAAGACTATCAGGCTTTCCATGCCGTGGATTTTGAGAACGGTTGGTATCTACCGGCCATCGGACAGCTCAACTATCTCTATGGCAACCTTATTGAGGTGAACGCTAGTCTTTACATGGCTGGGGGTGTTCCTTTTGAAACAGGTACCAGTTGGCGCTATTGGTCGTCCACTGAGAATGGTTCCCAAGGTGCTTGGTTTTTACAGGCTTCTGGTTTGTTGTTTGGAGACGGAGGCTATGGTGATCCTCGTAAGGTGAACTCCTACCGTGTCAGGGCTGCCCGCAATTTCTCATTAGACCAATAAAACCTGCGCGTCATGAGAGCAAGAGATAAAATCAAGAAATGGCTGTTGCTGTGCGTGGCAATAGTGCTTTGGGGCGGAATGGCCCATGCCGCCGAGCTTCCCAGCACACCGGCCGATACCTGTCGCATCTTAGCCTTTTGCAATCCGCCAGAGGCAGGCACCATTACGGGCAGCTTGTCAGGCGACTATGCCATAGGCACTGTGCTGACCTTCACAGCCGAGGCCAACCCAGGCTATTACTTTAGCAATTGGACCAATGGCTTTGGCGAGATAGTGAGTGTTTCCAAGACGTATTCTTTTGTCGTCACCTACCATTGCATATTGTTTGCCAATTTCACCACCCAGCCTGGCATCGGCAGCCTCGTCACCAATGCCGATGGCAGCCAAGGCGTGTTGTTTCATGTCAATGCCGCAGGCACCGAAGGCTGGATGGTGGCCTTGGACGATGCTTCGCCATCCTGTCAGTGGGGCGACAACTCCGATGTGTTGGCTTTGCATGAGATGCCTTTCCAGCTTCCCATCGCCTTGGAAGACCAGTCGGGCTATCTCAATACGAGCATTCTTAGGAATTTGCAAGACCCTGCAAACGGTTATGCGGCCAGTGTGGTGGATTTCGACAACGGTTGGTATCTGCCCTCCGTGGGCCAGCTGCGCAAGCTCTATTCGGCCTTGCCTTTCATTGAGACGGCCATTACGGATGCGGGCGGCACAACCTTGAGCGACGGCTACTATTGGAGCAGTTCGGAGTATTCGACTGGCGAGGCTTTCAGTCCTGCGTTTGCCTTGAACAACTCACCTAAAGGGGCAGGTTGTCGCATCAGGGCCATCCGCAATTATGTGATGGAGGGAAACAACGTTGTCCTAGTGGCTTCCAACAACAACAGTTATGGAACGGCCACGGTGTCGGGCAATGGAACCTTTACTAACGGGCAGCTTGTGACGGTGACGGCCACGCCTAGTGCGGGTTACGCCTTTGACCACTGGTCGGAAGACGGTGTGGCGGTTTCGTATGACGCGCAATACCAGTTCACTTTCACGCGCAGCCGTTCTTTGGTGGCCCATTTTGCCTTGAAAGGCAGTGTGGGCAGCATCATTTCCAACCCCGACGGCAGCAAGGGTGTGGTGTTCTGGCAAAGTCCCGACGGCACCGAAGGCTTGATGGTCGCTTTGGAGGATGCTTCCGAGAGCTGTGCATGGGGCGAGAATGTCAATGCACTTACCTTGGTGAATAAACCATACAATCTTCCCATCGCTTTGGAGGACGTTTCGGGCAATACCAACACGCGCTGCATAAGGAAACATCAGGGCACCGACAATGGCTATGCTGCCTCTGTAGTCGATTTCGAGCATGGCTGGTATCTGCCTTCGGTGGGCGAGTTACGCAAGCTGTATGCAGCCCTGCCTTTGATTGAGGACGCGTTGGCCATTGCAGGCGGCGTTACTCTTACTACCGACACCTATTGGAGTAGCACGGAATACAATAATGGCACAGCCGCCACTGCAACCTTCGCTATAAGTAATGCTTACAAAGCAGGTGCAGGCCGCGTGAGAGCCATCAGGCATTTCTCAACCTTGGGGCCCAATGCCATTGCAGTTAGGGCCAACGATGCCGCTTGTGGCACTGTGAGCGGTGGCTCAAGCAACTTGGCCTACAACCAATCGGTCACGGTGACGGCCACGCCAAACGAAGGCTACATCTTCAACTACTGGACTGAGAACGGGATGATTGTTTCGTATAACGCGCAATACCAGTTCCCCTTCTCGCGTAGCCGTTCCTTGGTGGCCCATTTCGTGGTGCCGGGCAGCGTGGGCAGCGTGGTCAACAATGCCGACGGCAGCCGCAGTGTGGTGTTCTGGCAAAGTCCCGACGGCACCGAAGGCTTGATGGTCGCCATGGAGGATGCTTCCGAGAGCTGTGCATGGGGCCAGAATGTCAATGCACTTACCTTAATTAATAAACCCTTCAACCTTCCCATTGCCTTGGAGGATGTGTCGGGCAACACCAACACGCGCTGCATCCGCAACCATCAGGGCACGGAGAACGAATATGCCGCTTCCATCGTCGATTTCGAGCATGGCTGGTATCTGCCATCGGTAGGCGAGTTGCGCAAACTCTATGCAGCCCTGCCGCAGATTGAGCCTGTGCTCCTCAATGCGGGCGGTGTGATGCTCACCGAAAACACCTATTGGAGTAGCACGGAATACACCGATGGCACAGCCGCCACTGCAACCTTTGCGATAAGCAATGCTAACAAGGGAGATGCAGGTCGTGTGAGAGCCATCAGGCATTTCTCGACGGCTGGAGTCAACGCCATTGCGGTCAAGGCCAACGATGCCACATTGGGCACTGTGAGTGGCTCGGGCAACTACAACAACGGCCAAACCGTTACGGTGACGGCCACGCCCAACGAAGGCTACACCTTCAACTACTGGACGGAGAACGGAATGATTGTCTCGTTTGACGCGAATTATGCGTTCCCCTTCACGCGCAGCCGTTCTTTGGTGGCCAATTTCGTCTTGGAGAACAGCGTCGGCAGCGTCATCACCAATGAAGACGGTAGTCGTGGCGTGATTTTCCACAGGGATCCAACGGGTATTGGCGGTTGGATGGTGGCTTTGGAAGACGCCTCTGCAGGATGTATGTGGAACAACAATTTTGATGTTCCCGAGTTGGAAAACTTGAATCCGTCCTTCACCGTAAATCTGCTTTCCGACATGGATGGCATCCACAACAACCGCATCCTTCGTAATGCTTTTGAAGCCAATCCTGAATATGCGGTCAACCAAACGGATTATGAAAACGGGTGGTATTTGCCCACGGCTGGACAACTGCGCAAGCTTTATGCTGTCATGCCGCAAATTGAGCCTGTCATCTTGAATGCAGGCGGCGTGATGCTGACAGAAAATTCCTATTGGAGCAGCACGGAGCGCACTGCAGGTCAGGCTTGGACACCTGCCTTCGAATTCAGTGCATCCAACAAGGGTGGCAGTTGCCGTGTCCGTGCCATCCGCAACTACCTCATACCTGAAGTGGAGCCAGGGAAACACATCTTTGTCGGCACCAACGGCACTTTGTTGTGGAGTGACCCGAACAACTGGATTAATCCGTCGAAGAACTTGATGGATAATGATGATGACGTGATTATTGCCACAAGATGCGTTGTTGATGTCGATGCCTCGGTCAGGTCGCTGACGATGGCTGCTGGTAGCACTATCAGCGTGGATGAAGGCAAGATTTTGGCCGCAACGGAAAGCATCTCCAACACTTACGAGAGCCGCATCAACCTTGGCGAAGGCGCACAATTGATGAATCCCACTGAAAACACCTGGTTTGCCTTAAAGAAAAGCATTTTAGGTTATGTCAACAACGATGGTGGCGGTTGGTACACCATTGCTTCGCCTGCCGTTGCTGGCATGGGCGTTGAGACTTTTGCCCAAGGTAATTACGACTTGTATTACTATGACGAGCCGACTTCCTACTGGATAAACCAGAAAATGGATGATGGCGGTTTTGACAAACTCAATTTGGGGCAAGGGTATCTGTATGCCAATGCTGCGCCGCAACTGTTTACCTTTGAGGGTCAGGCCAAGGCTTCACTTACCGAGTTCAGCAAGCCCATTACCTGTACGGCATCTGCTTATCCATTGCAAGGCTTTAACCTCGTTGGTAATCCTTACACGAACAACATCAATGTCTACAACCTGAAGGTGAATAATGTTTCTCTGACATCGTATTACAAACTTCAGAACGATACAGCCTTTGTGGTTTATACCAACGAGCCGATTCTTCCTGCGGAAGGCTTCTTTGTGAGAAGCGTGGCAGGCGACTTGAATTTCAATGCAGCGGCGAAAGACGTAGCACACAACGCTTACGTTCGTCTTGTTTTGAATGAAGCTGACAAGATGCTTGACCGTGCTTATCTGAAGATGACCGAAGGGGATGGTTTGGGCAAGATGGAAAAGGGTAGACCAACTGCTTCATTGTATTTCCGACAGGATGATAGGGAATATGCCATCGCGGTTAGAAAGGATGGAATTGCTGAATACCAGATTGGTTTCCAGACCATTTATAATGGTACGTTCACCATTACCGCAGATTTGTTGGATGCAGAATGTGGTTATCTACATCTTATTGACCAACTCACAGGCAAAGACATCGACTTGTTGTTCACGCCATCCTATACCTTTGAGGCGAAGACAACAGACAATGCCAATCGCTTCAAACTGGTGCTTTCCAATACTGAGGACGCCAATGGCAATGAGAAATAGAAGTTGACATTTGGCGCATAAAAAACAGCCGACGGAATTTGTCCCGTCGGCTGTTTTCGTGTGTTTGGGTTGGTGTTGTTACCAAATCACGGCTCTCTCTTCAGGAGCGATATACATATTGGTTCCTTCGGGAATTTCGAAAGCCTCGTAGAAGTGCGGCATTGAGCCGAGGGTACGGTTGACGCGGGCTTCGGCAGGTGAGTGCACGTCGGTCTTCACTTGGCGTTCGATGTACTTGTCGCGCGAGTTGTTGCGCCAAATGGTGCCATAGCTGATGAAGAAACGCTGGGCAGGCGTGTAGCCGTCGATGCTTTGGTTGGCCTTAGCCTCATCGGTCATCTGGTAGGCATCCCATGCCACATTAAGACCACCGAGGTCAGCGATGTTCTCGCCGAGGGTGAGTTGACCGTTGATTTGATAGCCTCTCACATTGAATTCGTCGAAGAGCTTCACCAGTTGTTGGGTGCGTTCGGCAAACTTGGCGGCATCTTCTTCGGTCCACCAGTTGTTGAGGTTGCCCTTCTCGTCGTACTTGCAGCCTTGGTCATCGAAGCCATGGGTCATCTCGTGACCGATCACCACACCGATGCCACCATAGTTGACGGCGTCGTCAGCATCCATGTTGAAGAACGGAGGTTGGAGGATGGCGGCGGGGAACACGATTTCGTTCATCTCGGGGCTGTAGTAGGCGTTGACAGTCTGCGGGGTCATGAACCATTCTTCCTTGTCGACAGGCTTGCCGATTTTGGCCATCTCCCTCTCGTTTTCGAAACGGATGGCGCGGTGCACATTTTCGAAATACGAATCAGGTGTAACTTCATACTTGCTGTAGTCCTTCCACTTGTCGGGATAACCGATTTTCACGTTGAAGGCATCGAGCTTGACGAGAGCCTTGGCTTTGGTTTCTTCGCTCATCCAGTCGAGGTTCTTGATGCGCTCACCAAGAGCAATACGAAGGTTGCCAACGAGGTTCAGCATGCGCTCTTTGGCCTCGGCGGGGAAGTGCTTTTCCACATAGAGTTGACCGATGGCTTCGCCCAGACAACCCGAAGTGGCGTCAAGGATGCGGCGCCAACGGGGTTGCTGCACTTCCTGACCGTAGAGGTAGTTGCCATAGAAGCTGAAGTTCTCAGCGTCGAGGTCGCTGCTTAACATGGAGGCACTGCCGTGGATGACCTTCCAACGCAGGTAGTCCTTAAGGGTGTTGAGGTCGGTGTTGAGGATGATTTTGTCCATAGCGGCCATGAAGTCGGGCATGCCCACGTTAAGGCTTTCGATCATCGGGGCACCAGCGTTCTTGAAATAGGTGTTCCAGTCGAAGTTGGGCGTTGTCTTCTGCAATTCGACAAGCGTTCTCATGTTGTAGGTCTTGTCGGGGTCACGGCGTTCCACGCGAGTCATCGAGTTTTTAGCCAGCTGGGTCTCAAGGGCAAGGATACGTTTGGCTTTGTCGGCAGCAGCTTCTGGCTCGGTGCCGGTGAGTTCAAACATCTTGGCGACATGTTCGACGTATTTGTCGCGCATCTCTTGTGATTCTTCAACAAGATAGTCGTCGCGGTCGGTCAGGCTCAAGCCACCTTGATAGAGGTGCATGATGACCATTTCGGCATTCTTCGGGTCGGGGCTACCGCCTGCTCCAAAGAAGCCGCCGATGCCTTCGCTGTGGAGCTTGCCTAAAAGCTCAGCCAGTTGGGCTTTGTCATTGAGGTTGTCGATCATCTCGAAATAGGGCTTCAGCTCGCTGTAGCCGCGCTCGTCGATAGCGACTGTGTCCATGCCCGCATTGTAGAAGTCACGGATTTTCTGTGCCACACTACCTTGTTGTGCGGTGGTGTCTTGTGAGACCTCATCGATGATGTCTTGGATGAGTAGTTCGTTGTGTTGGTCGATTTCCGTGAAGGCTCCGTAGGTGGAGTATTCTTCCGGAATCGGGTTGTTTTTCAACCACTCGTTGTTGACGAAGCGGAAGAAATCCTCAGCCGGGTTGATTTCGGTGTCCATGTTGCTCAGCTCGATGGCGGGAACAACTTCTTTCTTAGGTTCAGGTGTTTCGGCTGTCTTTTGTCCACAGCCAGCTGCCACTGTACAAATAATCGTCATGGCTACAATGTGTTTTTTCTTCATTACTATTTATTTAAAGATTTAAGATTCAAAGATTCAAAATTTCCCATTCTACATTCTTAATTCTGCATTCAGCATTCCGCATTCCCCATTCTTAATTCTACATTCTTAATTCTGCATTCTTAATTCTGCATTCAGCATTCATCATTCATCATTATTTTTATAAATCTCCTTCTAGTTTTAGTTCCGTCTGCAATGTCCTCAAATAAGGCCGTTCTTCCACCATCTTTTCAAACTTATCTCTGTCGGTATAGGCCTCGATTTCGGCAGGGCGTTCCATCACCTCGGGCTTGAGTTGGTATTGGTTGTTGTGCAGGCTTTGCTTCAGATGATGTTTCAACGCGCTCATGCCCTCTGTGTCGTGTTCAAAGAGCAGGTTGTCGACGCTGAAGTGGATTTCAGCTTTACCCATTAATTTAGGAGTATATTTTCCTAACGCCGCTGCGAAATTGGGTGAAACATTCTTGTAACGGTTGACAAAATCAGCCCAAGCCGCAGAGAGTTGTTCTTGGGTGAATGGGGTGTCCCAAGTCTCCTCTTTTTCTTCAGACTTCTTTTCGGCTTGCTGCATGGCTTTGTTGATGCTGATGCTGCTTGTCGTTCCGCGTGGACGGATGACTGGCTGAGCGGAGGTTGCGGTCGTTGAGCCTGTCGAAACGGGAGCAACTTGTGGTTGGATTGTTGGCTGTTGAACTATTGAATTGTTGGGTTGAGGTTGTGGTGGCGTTGGCTTGTTGGTCGGCCCTTCGACCCTTCGAGGGGCCTCAGGGACCGCAGGCTCAGGGACCTTAGCGGTAATCACGGGCTCGGAGACCTTTGCAGTAGCAGACGTTGAGCCCGTCGAAACGCCGCTAGGTACGGTAGGGTTTACGTTTTGCGCAATTCTGTTCTGCGGCATCTGCATAGGCTGTGCTTGTGCCGTAGGTAGATTCAAGGCTTGGCTGCACAAGGCGCACATCTTCAGCAAGGCAATCTCCAAATGCAGGCGTTTGTTGTTGGCTGCACGATAGTCGATGTCGCACTTGTTGTTGATTTCCAAGGCTTTAATCAAGAAGGGTAGGGGACAGGTCTGCGATTGAGCCAGATACCTTTGCTTCAATTGCTCACTGACTTCCAAAAGCTGTACCGTAATCGGGTCTTTGCAAACCAAAAGGCTTCTCAGATGGTTGCCCATGCCGCTGACAAAATGCTGTGGCTCAAAGCCTTTGCTGATGATGTCGTTGAGGATGAGCAGGATGTCGCTCGTGTCGCCATGAAGGATGTGGTCGACGATTTGGAAATAATAGTCGTAATCCAACACATTCAGGTTGTCGATGACATCCTTGTAGGTGATGTTCTTGCCGGAGAAGCTGACCATCTGGTCGAAGATGGAGAGTGCATCGCGCAAGGCGCCATCGGCTTTTTGTGCAATGATATTCAGAGCCTCGGGCTCGGCTGCGACCCCTTCACTTTGGGCAACAAAAGCCAAATGCTTGGCAATGTCATCCACCGTAATACGTTTGAAATCAAAGATTTGGCAACGTGAAAGAATGGTCGGGATGATTTTGTGTTTCTCCGTGGTGGCCAATATGAACTTGGCATACGCAGGCGGCTCTTCCAAGGTCTTCAGGAAAGCGTTGAATGCTGCCGCCGACAACATGTGAACCTCGTCGATGATGTAGACTTTGTATTGCCCGATTTGTGGGGGGATGCGCACCTGGTCGACCAGACTGCGGATGTCCTCCACCGAGTTGTTGGATGCAGCGTCCAATTCATAGATGTTGAACGAGGCGTTATTGTTGAAGGCACGGCACGACTCGCATTCATTGCAGGCCTCCATGTTTTCAGTAGGGTTGAGGCAGTTGATGGTCTTGGCCATGATGCGGGCGCAGGTGGTCTTGCCCACGCCTCGTGGACCGCAAAACAGGAAAGCTTGTGCCAAGGTGTTGTTGCGGATGGCATTCTTCAGAGTATTGGTGATCGAGCCTTGACCTACGACGGTGTCGAAAGTGATGGGCCTGTATTTTCTTGCTGATACGACGAAATTTTCCATATCGGGAAGCCTTGGTTTTAAACCGACAAAATTACAATTTTTCAGTGTTGTATTCGCGAAGTTGCAACAAATTTCGGTTTTTTGCCTTTTGTATCGAAAATCATCCTATTTTTGTGCCTATGAAAATGCTGATTCTGGTTCCGAAAGTCACAGGGCGCGTGATGTATGTCTTCGATTTGATGTTCAGGCAGTTGCTTGGCCTCGAATTCGATTTGACTACCAGCGAAGAACAATTCATGGCTTTTGAGGGATTTAAGATGCATTATGGTACGCAAAGGATTGAGGATGAGCCTTTTGTAAAAGCGGATGAGTTGCTTTTTGAACGTCACATTCACGAACAATCCTTCCGAACGGTTGAGTTTGAGGGAACCGTGACTCCATACGCGGTTTATGGCAACGGCAATCTCCTGCCTTTCGATGTTTTTGCGGCTTCGTTTTTCTTGGTTTCCCGCTACGAAGAATACCTTTCGCAGGTGCGCGACCAATACGGACGTTTCCGTGCAGAATCGACATGGATGTTTGAGAACGATATGCTTCAAAAACCATTGGTCAACATTTGGGCTTTGGCTTTGGGCAAACGATTGCAAGCCGTTTATCCTAACTTACCCATTAAAAATCCGAAATTCACTTTTGTCCCGACTTACGACATCGACGCGGCTTGGTCATATAAGCATAAAGGTGTTTACAGAACCGTAGGCGGTTTCCTCAAGGATTTGGCTTCAGGCGACCGCGAGCGCATCCGCGAAAGGCATCAAGTGTTGAGAGGCAAACGGAAGGACCCTTTCGATTCCTTCGATTTCCAGTTTGAGTTGCAGAAGGTGTTCAAACTCAAGCCGATATATTTCATCCTTTGTGGCAATTACGACACCAACGACAAGAACATATCGCTCCGCAAGGAAGCCTTCCGTAACCTCATCAAGCATCTCGGCGACTATGCCGATGTGGGTATACACCCTTCGTTTTCGTCGTATCTCGATATTGATAAAATGAGACGAGAAATCGATGGTCTCTCTGAAGTCCTGCATCGTCCGCTGACCAAGAGCCGCCAGCATTTCCTGAGGATGAACCTGCCCCGCAGCTATCAGAAACTCATCGAGTTGGACATCAGCGACGACTATACGATGGGATTTGCCTCACAAGCAGGCTTTCGGGCAGGCATCGCCGACACGTTTCGTTTCTATGACCTTGAAAACGACATGGTGACCAACCTGCGTGTGCATCCTTTCGCCCTTATGGACGGTACCATGCGCGATTACCTCAACCTTGATGTGGATGCCTCACTTACCCTTGCCAAGCAACTTGTCATGGAAGTGAAAGCGGTAGGAGGAAAGTTTATCTATCTTACTCATAACGAAACCCTTGGCGGCGAAAAACGTTGGGTCGGCTGGCCTGAGATGTACCGCCAACTTCTGACATATATTTATACATAAAGAATTGCTTGCAATTCTTATCTCTAATTCTAATAAATTCAACAAACTACAATTCTCAAATTCTCTAATTCTTGACGAATAAATGATCCAATACCTCACCCATAATCAAATCAATCTGACAAAATGGGATGCCACAATCGCCGAATGCGGTAATATCTATGCTTATTCTTGGTATCTCGACATCGTTCATCCTGGCTGGGAGGCCTTGGTTGAAGATGACTATCAGTCCGTTATGCCTCTGACAGGTGGAAAGAAGTTTGGTGTCAACTATCTCTATCAGCCCTATTTTGTGCAACAATTAGGCGTTTTCTCAAGACAGCCTTTGTCGCCCGAAAAGACGGAAGCCTTTCTTAAAGCCATCCCTTCAAAATATCGTTTCGCAGAGATTAGATTGAATGAAAACAATACTTTAAATAATCCATTTGAAGGCATTGAATATCATCGCAATATAATCCTTGACCTCAATCAAGATTATGGTTCCATCAGGGAGAACTACCATACCAACACCAAACGCAACCTAGCCAAGGCTGAAAGCCACAACCTTCAGCTACTTTATAATGTGATTCCCTATCATGTGGTGGCTTTGTTCAGGGATAACCGCGGTGCCGACTTGGAAAAATGGGGCGACACTGAATACGGTACTTTGATAAGTTTGGGAAAGACAGCCCAAATCCGCAATTCAGGATTTGTCTTGGGTGTGAACGAAATGGGTGATGGCGAGATTCTATGTGCAGCTCTTTTTATGAAAGCCAATGGCCGTATCACTTTCCTATTCTCTGGCCTCAACGAAAAAGGCAGGGAGCGGCAGGCTATGACCTACCTGCTTGACCAAGTCATCCAAAAGTATGCAGACCATTCCCTTACATTCGATTTTGAAGGTTCCGATGACGATAATCTGGCCCGTTTCTATCTTGGCTTCGGCGGAGTGGAGACCAAATATCCTTCCTATACTTTCAATCGGCTTTCAGGGTTTGAGAATAAGGTGCTGAACCTTTGGAAGAAACGAAAATGAGTTTCAGAGGCTCAATCAAACAAAACAATCATACTAAAAGGTTGTATAACTAAAAATTGCCCGTCAAGAAAATTCCTGACGGGCAATTTTTATGTATGAAGGTCGGTGGTTATTTCGCCTCCTTCGGATAAGTCAATCCCATGTTATACAGGATGAATGAGTAAATGTCAGCCTGTTCCTCAAGGACCTTGGAGATGGGCTTGCCGCCACCGTGACCGGCCTTGGTGTCGATGCGGATGATCTTGGGCTGGTCGCCAGTCTGGGCTGCCTGCAAGGTGGCCGCATACTTGAACGAGTGGGCGGGCACCACACGGTCGTCGTGGTCGGCTGTAGTGACCATGATGGCGGGATAGTGCACATCAGCACCGCTCTTGATGGTGTGCAATGGCGAGTAAGCATACAGGGCCTTGAACATGGCCTCGTCATCCTCGCTGGTGCCATAGTCGCTGGCCCAGTTCCAACCGATAGTGAAGAGGTGGTAGCGCAGCATATCCATCACGCCGACTTGCGGCACAGCCACAGCAAAGAGGTCGGGACGTTGGTTGACGACAGCACCGACGAGCAGACCGCCATTGGAGCCACCGTTCAATGCCAAGTACTTCGGTGAGGTGTAGCCATTATTGATAAGGTATTCGGCGCAGGCAATGCAGTCGTCGAAGACATTCTGTTTCTGCAACTTGGTGCCGGCGATGTGCCATTCCTCGCCGTATTCGTTACCGCCGCGGAGGTTCATCTGGGCATAAATGCCGCCATTCTCCAAGAAAGGCAGACGGTTGGTGCTGAAACCGGGATTCAAAGTAATGTTGAAGCCACCGTAACCGTAAAGGAAGGTCGGGTTGGTGCCATCTTTCTGCAAACCAGCCTTGTAAGTCAGGAACATCGGGACCTTGGTGCCGTCCTTCGAGGTTACGAAGACCTGCTCGGTGACGTAGTCGTCCGACTTGAAGTCGATGGCAGGAGCACGGAACACGGTGGAGGTGTTGTCATCGATGTTGTATTGGTAAATCGTGGTCGGGAAGGCGAAGGAGGTGAAGGCGTAGAACACTTCAGGTTCTTCGTATTTGCTGCTGAAGCCGACGGCGCCGTAGGTCGGCAGGGCAATCTCGTGGAGTTGCTGACCGTCCATGGTGTAGACGTAGGCGTGGTTGGCGGCATCCTTGTCGTAGGTGACAATCATCTTGCCCTTGGCCAGGTTGATGCCAGAAATGACGTTCTCGCTCTCAGGAATCACGTCCACCCAGTTCTCCATCTGCGGGGTCTTGGCCGACACTTTGCAGATGCGGCCTTTGGGCGCATTGTAGTTGGTGAAGATATACAGCACATCGTCAATCACGTCGATGGGACTGTATTGGTAATCCATGTTGTCGGCAATCTGCACGAACTTACCCTTCGGGTCTTGCATGTCCCGGATCCACAGCGTGCTGCCTGCGCCTTGACCGCTCTCGAAGAGGAACATGTAATGCTCATCCTCGGTGAGGTCCACTTGGTGGAAATAGCGCGGCTGTGCGGGGTTGGAGTAGAAGAGCTCGTCTTGCTCCTGCGGCGTGCCGAGTTTGTGGTAATAGATCTTGTGGTTTTCGTTCACGTTGCTGAACTCCTTGCCGGCTTCAGGGCGGTCGTAGGCGGCATAGAAGAAGCCGTCCTTGTACCACGAGGCGCCCGTGAACTTGGCCCATTCGATGTGGTCGGGGAGGAGTTCGAGGGTGGCCATGTCCTTCACATAGATCTCAACCCAGTCGGAGCCGCTACGTTGGATGGTGTAGGCCATGTACTTGCCGTCATTGGAGAAGCTGATACCGCCCAACGAGACAGTGCCGTCGTCGGAAAGTTTGTTGGGGTCTAACAAGACGGTAGGCTCGCCGTCAAGTGTCTCCTGCATGTAGATGACGCTTTGGTTCTGTAGGCCGTCGTTCTTAGAATAGATGTAGCGGCCGTGTTTTTTGGAAGGCATGCCGTAGCGTTCATAGTCCACGAGTTGCGTGAGGCGGTCCTTGAGTGCGCTGCGGAAGGGAATGTGGCTGAGGTAGTCTTGTGTGACTTCGTTCTGTTCCTTGACCCATTTCGCGGTTTCGGCGGAGGTGTCGTTTTCGAGCCAACGGTACGGGTCGGCGACCTTCGTGCCGAAGTAGTCGTCAACGACGGTGGTGTCCATGCGCGTCTCGGGATAAGCCTTGACGGAATAGCGTTCAGGCTGCTTTGGTTGTTGGTTGCAGCCGATAAGGGTGATTGTGCCCATAACTAATAAGGTGAGTTTTTTCATTTATGATTTGATTTAAAGATTTAAAATTCAAAGATTTGGACTCAACATTTTGTCGCTTCGCGTCACTGCGAGGCACGAAGCAATCCAGACCATTGTTTAACGGACAAAAGTACGATAATTTGGTGGAATGGGTGAATTATTCTTTTATATTTCTAAAAACTTCGCTAAATCGCCGAGTAAAAATCCACCAACTCGCCGAATGAATTCTTGCCAAGTTCCTAGATAGATTTTTATCTTTTTGATATGTTCTTATTTTAAATATGAATGATAAACCTTTATGCAACTAGATTTCATCTTTCAAGACGATATGCTATTTATTGTTATATGTCGGAATAATTGTATCTTTGCACCGAAGAAATTACTGTTTGATTAATAGTTTTAAAGAATATGCAATGAAAGCGAAACCATTTATCAAATGGGTTGGTGGGAAAGGCCAACTCATTGAACAACTCGAAGCAATGCTTCCTGCTGACTTTGATAATTGGGAGAACGTCACTGACACGATAAACGTATGACACAAGCACAGGCAGTTATAGAAACAATTGAAGCATTAGGTGGTATTGCTACACTTAACCAAATCAATCAGAACATATTCAAAATCAAGGATTGTGTTTGGAGGACAAAAACACCATTTGCGAGCATTCGACGTATAGTCCAATTAACTGATGGCATTTATAAAATCAAACCTGGATTGTACGCATTGGAAACCCATCGCAAACGGCTTGAAATGGAAGGTATTATCGTTCAAACAGAAAAGAATAAGGATAGTGATGAAGTAAAATCTTTCAACCACGCTTATTACCAAGGCTTGTTGCTCGAAATCGGGAAAATGCGTCATCTTTTGACCTTTGTTCCTGACCAAGATAAAAACAAAAAGTTCTTGCAAACTCCATTGGGCGACTTGCGCACTTTGGATGCGATTCCACAATATACATATCCTGGCATTGTTAAGCGTAGTTCCACTATTGACGTTATTTGGTTCAATGGCAATCAGTTGCCTCATTCTTTCTTTGAGATTGAACACTCAACCGATATTCAAAATTCCTTGCTGAAATATAAGGATCTTCAAGATTTTTATGTTCGTATGGTCATTGTTGCAGATGAAAAAAGACATCAAGAGTATTTAAATAAGTTGTCATATGCTGCCTTTGATACGCTTCGCGATAATAATCGAGTGGCGTTTCTGAGTTACGAATCGCTTGATAAACAGTATGAAAAAGAGTTAATGATGCAACAATTAGATTTTATTATATAGACTATTCGATTAAATTAAATCATTTAAATGAAAGCATTAGAAATATAAGAAGTAATACAAACATATAATAATCAAGCGTTTGCTATTTGTTCTATTCGCATTGAAACCTAGGAAATTTCAAGAATAGTAAAAAGAACAAATCGTTATGCGACCCTACTGCGGGTGTGATTTGTCTTTTACTTGGTTTTCCTAGGACCACAATGCGAGCAAATCATTGCCCGCAGTTTTTGTGTGTCCTATGGAAGACAAAATAGTAACTGGTAGCAAACATAAAAACAAACGCTACAATGAGTTACAATGAATTAGGGTCTATTAAGGCTTTCTATCAAAGCCGAGGAATTGACCACCTCGAATCATTCACTATTTATCATGGTGATTGCAGAATACTACTACATGGAATCCCTGACAACTCCATAGACGCCATCTTTGCCGATCCGCCGTACTTTCTCAGTAACGGCGGCATCAGCGTCCATAGCGGCAAGCAGGTATGCGTGGATAAAGGTGATTGGGATAAAGGCGGCACTCCAGAGTATATCTACGAGTTCAACCGTCAATGGCTTGCCTTATGTCGTACCAAGTTGCGCGACTACGGCACGATTTGGATTAGCGGAACACATCACAACATCCATGTCGTCATGCGCTGTCTGAAAGAGTTGGGCTACAAGGTGCTGAACACCATTACTTGGCAAAAGACCGACCCGCCGCCCAATCTCTCATGCCGTTATTTCAATTTCTCCACCGAGCTGATTATTTGGGCCCGCAAGTTTGAGAAGAAGCCGCATAAATTCAATTATGAAACGATGAAGCTGCTCAATGGGGGGCAGCAAATGACGGATGTATGGCGCATTCCAGCAGTCAGTTTATGGGAGAAACAGCAAGGCAAACACCCGACTCAAAAACCCTTACGCTTGCTCTATCGAATTATCCTTGCCTCTACCAATGAAGGCGACACGCTTCTAGACCCGTTTAGCGGTTCAGGCACAACCGGCATTGCGGCCAATCTGCTCGGTCGTAAATACATTGGCATTGAGCAGGATGAGCAGTTTTGCGAGTTGTCCTTGCGTCGCCGTCAAGCCTTGGAGGACAAGAATACGCGCAAGAAACTGTTTGACAAGATGCGTTCTACACCCGAAGAAACGACTGTGCTCATCAATCACATGCGCGAAACAGATCGCGAAAAAGCGATGCAGTTGGGTATAACTTATGTGCGTGTTGGTGATGCCAAAGGTTCATTATTGGTCAAAGAAGGATTTGAACGTTTGGGCTATGTTTGCCTACACACCCGAGGCGATGAACCTAAGTTGTTCAGACTGACCAAAAAAGGCTTTCAGATATGGACGGCCGAGGCGTTGCGCGAGGAAGGCTTCTCTGCCGAAAACGCTCCTTATTATGCTGTGATGCGGTTTGATTCCTCGGAGCAAGTTACGTTTGACCAACCTGTTGACCTTCATAAACGCCAGTACACCGAAGTCGCTCGCATCCAACCGCTTAGTGATTTCATTGGGTTAAGATAGTGTGTTCTCAGTTCTTTCCAAAATGGAAATAACTGAAAAAATGACTGTTGCAAAAATTGCAACTGTCATCTAATGAGTTGGGAAAAAGCAACCTGTTGGAAATTCCGACAAGTTCATTCAATTGTTTCATAGAAAAACCGGAATTCCCGATTTATCCTCAGTTGTTGCAAATTTTGCAATAACTGCACGACTATTTCCATTTTGGAAATTGTCAGTAGTTCGGAAAAACCGAACAACTCCAGCAGAAAGGAAATCAAATCATTGTTGTTTCCAAAATGGAAATAACCACTCAAAACAGCAACTGTTTCGGTTTGTGAAACAATCATTACTTAAGTATCCGAGGAAATCTCGGTAACTGACAAGAAGAAAAATGTAATTCTCAGAAAATCTTGCCATCCCAAAGCATCTTGAGAAAATCCGTCACATAAAAGAGTTACTTGTCTTCGGATATTCTTGTGATAGGGTCATGTGAGACCGATGTACATATTTTGATGTAAAATCAGGATAGTGAAGTCGGATTTTCAATCAAATAATCGCCCACTCAAATCTCTGCGCAAACCTCTCTTGTTCAGACTTCGAGATTTGGCATTGATTTGCCGTGATTCTCCAATTCGTTATTCCTTGCTTTACTTCTCGGATAATGGTTCCAGCTTCTTTTTGGTCAATCATGTAATCTTCGCAGGCATCAAGGAGAATGTCTAAAGAGGACTCGTTTGTATTGGAAGAAATCAACAAACTCTGAGTTGTCATATTAGTTGGGTTCAGGTCATAAGCGGGCGACAGTTGCCAACCTTTTTTACCTAAAAGGAATCCGTGGTTCCTGAAATGGTCGTCATGGTTGCCAATGCAAATGTTGAATGCCACACGGCGGTACAGTTCTTTCAGCGTGGCACTTGTGTCAGCCACTCCTGTGGGGCCAATGATGACATCCACAATGTCCAGGTAACCGTGTCCTGTGGAAGCGTTGTCACCGTCTTTGAGGTTGGCCAAAGTCAAGGCAGAAGCGAAATGCCGACGACCATTGTCAGCTCGGTCGAAACGACGTGACAACAATGTGTGATATTTTACGCCGTCAAGTTTCAACAAACGGGTTTCGGCAGCATTGATGCCAACTTTTCTGGCCAACACATGCGCAAAATGCTCCCAAAGAGCAATGTCGTAGTCATCGGAGACCGATGGAATCTTGGCGATACACAAATGGCCATTTTCATCCATGACATTGGCTTTGGGTCGAGCACCTCCCAACGATGAACCCTGGTGGAACAGGTTATCAAGCCATTCTTCACGCATGGGCCGTCCTGATTGCTCATTTCTTTCATATTCATGTGCCATGAAAACGAATTCACGGAGACTGGTCAATGGCGGTACGCGCATTTCATTCTCTGATACACCCACGAAAGCATTATCATGCATGAAACGAAAAGCACCCATCCGTGAAAAGTCATCCAATTGGGTCAAGTAATCATAGTCGGTAAAAGCCTTTGGGATGCGTTTTTCTTGTTCGGCTTTGATTCTCTCACGCTTGTCAATCAGCCTTTTGCCCCAACGGTCGGGCATGGCATCACCAAAACAGCCGAAAATCTCGCCTGATTTGTATTGTTCGCCCGAGAAGTTCATCAAATCACCACTTAAAAGGATAGACCGATTCGAGCGTAGCCATTCCACATCGAATGAAAAACTGTATGAAGGCGTTCCTCTAAGCGTTTCATGACTTAATGTGCCAACCAAAACAGGGGCATCAAGCCAGTCGAAATCCGCATATACTTGAAGTCTTTCCATCATTCCGTCTTTTTTGAAGCCCTTTGGCGCTGCTTCAAGTTTAAGTCTTGCAGGTTTCGCCCGATTTCATCTTTTTGTGCCAACAAGAGAATGTCTTCGTCCAACTGCAAGGCATACAAAATGCGCAAATAAATCCCTATAGCTACGGTGGGCGCACCTTTCTCGACGCGCATCACTGAAAGCTGAGAGCAGGTGGCGCGCTCAGCCACCTGTGCAATGCTCAGGTCACGCCTCAATCGTGCCAATTTAATTTGTTCCCCAACGATGGAGAGGTTTTTGGCGAGTTTCCTAGGAAGCAGGGTACCTTTTGTCGATTTTGTCATAATAAACTATCATTTGAGACTGCAAAAATAGGAATTTATTGCATTATATGATAGTTTATGGAGAAAATTTACATCTTGTCCATCTCCGAGTCGTCCTCAATCCGCAGGTTCTCGATGATGAACTTCTGGCGCTCCATGGTGTTCTTTCCCATGTAGTATTCTAATAATTCCTTGATGCCGAAGTCATAACGCAGGATGACGGGCTCAAGCCTCATGTTGGGGCCGATGAAGCCACGGAACTCGTCGGGTGAGATTTCGCCCAAGCCTTTGAATCGGGTGATCTCGGCCTGCTTGCCGCATTTCTCCTTGGCGGCGATGCGTTCCTCATCGGTGTAGCAATAATAGGTCTCTTTTTTGTTGCGCACACGAAACAGCGGGGTCTGCAAGATATAGACATGGCCGTTGCGCACAAGGTCGGGATAGAACTGGAGGAAGAAAGTGAGCATCAGCAGACGGATGTGCATGCCGTCGACATCGGCATCGGTGGCGATGACGATGTTGTTGTAGCGCAGGTTTTCGATGTCCTCATCGATGTTCAAGGCGGCTTGCAGCAGGTTGAACTCCTCATTCTCGTAGCACACTTTCTTGGTCATTCCCAAGCAGTTGAGCGGCTTACCGCGCAGGCTGAACACGGCTTGGGTCTGCACGTCGCGGCTCTTGGTGATGCTTCCCGATGCGGAGTCGCCCTCGGTGATGAAGATGGTGCTTTCAAGGCGTTTCTCGTGGTTGGTGTTGAGGTGGATGCGGCAGTCACGGAGCTTGCGGTTGTTGAGGCTGACCTTCTTGGCGCTCTCACGTGCGGCTTTCTTGATGCCAGCAATCTCCTTACGCTCCTTCTCGTTGGCTTGGATCTTGGCCTGCAACACGCTGACGGTCTCAGGGTTCTTGTGCAGGTAGTTGTCCAAGTGGCGTTTCAGGATGTCGAAGACGTAGGTCTTGAGGAAGGGACTGTCGTTGGTGCCATCGGGATTGTTAGGCGCGAGGTGGGTGGAGCCGAGTTTGGTCTTGGTCTGTGCCTCAAACACAGGCTCTTGTATGCGGACACACAAGGCACAAATCAAGCCCTGTCGGATGTCGGCAGGCTCGTATTCCTTTTGGTAGAACTCGCGCACCACGCGGGCGTAGCCTTCGCGGAAGGCCGACTGGTGTGTGCCGCCTTCGGTGGTGTGCTGGCCATTGACAAACGAGTAGAAATAGTCGCTCGACTGCCCGTTCACGTGGGTGAAAGCGGCTTCAAAGTCACCATCCTTGATGTGGATGATGGGGTAGAGGCCTTCGCCTTCCATGTTGTTCTGCAACAGGTCAAGGAGGCCGTTTTTTGAATAATAGCGTTTGTCGTTATAAATCAGGCTCAAACCACGGTTGAGGTAGGCGTAGTTCCACACGCGCTTCTCAATGTACTCATCCACATAGTGAAAGTTACCGAACAAAGCAGAATCCGGGATGAACTCAGTGAGTGTTCCTGTGTCACCATCGAACGGGATGATCCCTGAATCATTAATCAACTTTCCCTGAGCAAACTCCACAATCCTCGTCTTGCCTTCGCGGATAGACTGCACCCTGAAATAAGACGAAAGCGCGTTGACAGCCTTGGTACCGACGCCATTCAAGCCGACCGATTTTTGGAAGACCTTGCTGTCGTATTTTGCACCAGTATTTAGCTGTGATACGGCCTCTTTCAGTTTGCCCAACGGGATGCCACGGCCATAGTCGCGGATGCTGACTTTCTTTTCGGCCTTATCCACCTTGACTTCGATTTTCTTGCCGAAGCCGGAGGTGAACTCGTCGATGGAGTTGTCAATCACCTCTTTGATAAGCACATAGATGCCGTCGTCTTGCGAGGCACCGTCGCCGAGTTTACCGATATACATACCCGGACGGCGACGGATGTGCTCCATGTCCTCAAGATGGACAATGCTGTCGTCGTTATAGTTTTCAGTGGTAGGAATAGGGTCGCTATCTTGTGTGAAGATGTCGTCTTCGATGATTTCGCTCATAAAAGTGGATTTGGTTGCAAAGGTACGAAAAAAACATCAGAAAACACCTTTAGTGGTTGTTTTCACCCATTCCCAATCTTCACGATTGGGAATCAATTGTGACAACCGACTCCCCGTTTGTTTGTGGAACACAATCCATTGATAAACGAACAAAGCCGAGTAAGTCAGTGTAGTGGTGATGGCTGCGCCTCGGATACCCAACAAAGGAATCAGGATGAAAGCAGAGACAAGAGTAACCGAAAGACCTATAAGCGAGGCGTAGAGGTTGTATTTCGGTTTGCCTGTGCCGGAGAAATAGTTGGCCAAAACGGTATGCGCTGAGAAAAACACGATACCAGGCGACATCAGCAGAATGACGGGACGGATATCAGCAAACTCTTCCGAGAATAACAGCTCAAAAAAAGATGTAGGGAGTAGGCAGATTACTAACAAAGCAGTGAACGTCAGCATAATTGAGATCTTCATAAAACGAAGTGTGAGTTGCGAGGCGCGTCGGTCGTTTTCGGTATTGCTTAGTGCTGAGAATTCCACCAAACCTATGCTATATCCGACTATATTCACACCTTCTGTAACTTGAGTACCTGAGGCATAAACACCTATGGATTTCTCGTCACAGTGCGTGTTCAACAGATAGAGGCTCAAGCGTTTGTTCAAGGTACTGACCAAGGTCGAGAGTTGCATGAAAGCACCGTAATGGAGCATTTCCTTCATGGTGCCTTTAATAGGTTCGCGTTCTTCGCGTTTTAGACTTGGGAAGAGCAGTATCCAACCAATAAGGGTGGCCAAACTATAGCCACAAAGCTGAGAGTAGAGTAGGGCTTTCGCCGTCCTCAGGTTCATGGCGAAAATCAATACGGCCATCATTGAGACCTGTGTGAGTATTTGTATGAGAAACAACCAATTAAAAGTACCGACCTTCTCCTTCCCCAAAAAATGGTTCAAATTAAACTCGTGCAGGCTATAGACGAAAGTCATCAGCAAAACAAGCCAGGCATAGCCTTCAGGAACAATGGCGTGGTAAAAATCGGGAAATAAATGTAAAATTTTGAAAAACAAGAGGTAAATCAGCATCACGAAGGCAATCCAGCTGTAAGAAATCTTCATCAGCGTGGCAAGTTTCTTTCGAGGCGTGAAATACACCAGTCCACTGCCAGCAATGAGTTCGATGCCTATTAATAAAAAGGTGATGTCCGTCTGGGCAATGAAAGCCTTTCCCCATTCAACAGCGCCAAGTAATTTGGTACCCATAATGAGGGTGGCCAATTGCGTCAGCACATTGACCGCTCTTGCCGCTCCCGTTCCCAGTATTTTTTTGAACATACTATCTCCCTTAGAATCTGCAAAAATACAAAAAAAGGATATGCCTAAAATCTGAATTAAAAATTGGTTGATACAATAAGGACAAAAGTGCCACGTTATTTCCTTTATGAGAAAAATATTGCCCCTTTTATTATTCCTTTTGCCGTTGTTCGCTTCGGCCCAACAGCTGATAGCTCATCGCGGCTGTATCAAGGATGGTTATGATTTTTGGCTTTATGTTCCAGAGGATTACGACCCCAATGAGTATTCGAAACCTCTGATATTGTTTCTACATGGAAGGACATTGTGTGGAGATGACTTGAATAAAGTACGTAACTATGGGTGCATCAATGCGGTTGAACGAGGCGTAGGGATTGATGCTTTGATTGTTGCTCCCCAAGCTCAAGGTGCTTGGAATCCACAGAAATTACACGAGGTTTACGAATGGGTGAAAACGCATTACAACATCAACACAAGACGGTTCTATGTAATCGGGATGAGCATGGGTGGCTACGGTACTTTGGATTATGCGGCCACTTATCCAAACGAGGTGGCTGCAGCTATGGCCATGTGTGGTGGAGCTACAGTGAAAACGCTTTGTGGATTGAACGAGGTTCCCTTATGGATTGTTCATGGCACTGCCGATGCTGCTGTTTCTGTTAACTGCTCACAACGCGTTGTGGATGAAATGTGCGCCTGTGGTGATACGAGTAGACTCATTTTTAGTAAGATGAAAGGCGTTAACCACACCCGATTGGCACGTGTTTTCTATCTTGATCAGACCTACGATTGGCTTTTTTCGCATTCGTTGAGCGACTCGGCAAGAGTGGCCAATAAATCATACACTGTTACAAATGTATTGCTGAAAGATGCGTATGATAATTTGGAGAAGAAGACCCACCTGAAGATTATTGACAACAATACAGAGAGCAATAGGAAATACTACACAGTAAAGAAAGGCGACACCCTTAGCAAGATTGCTGTCGAAAACGAAACCACGGTTTCCATACTTTGCAAACTCAATAAGATGAAGAAAACCGACAAATTAAGGGTCGGAAGAAAAGTCAGAGTAAAATAAGCGATGCATAATAGGGAAACAGCCCGTCAAACTAGATTTGGCGGGCTGTTTTCGTTATGAAAAAAATAAGATTATTCTACCGGAATGTCCTTGTTGACGTTCTTCGAACCCCAGAGGGCGTAGAAGAGTAGGAAGGCGAGGCCAATGACGATCACCCAGTAACTCTGGAGGTAACCAACACCACCCAAGCCGTCGACTATGGCGTTCTGGAGCAGAGGCAGGATACCACCGCCGCAAACCAATGCCATGAAGATACCTGAAGCCTTTTCTGTGTACCTGCCAAGACCTTCAACAGCAAGGTTGAAGATGCCGCCCCACATCACCGAAGTGCAAAGACCGATGCAGACGAGGAATGCTGCATTAAGAGGGATATTCACCATGCCGAAGCCGTGAGCACCGTTGAAAGCGGGGAACTTGACCATCGTGGAGGGTCCAAACATGGCCAACAGGGTAAGAATGATGCCGATAGCTGACACTACTGTAAGCATCAATTTGGCCGACACTTTACTGCCGACGATGCCACCGATCAGACGACCAATGAGCATCAGGAACCAATATGTGGCAGCCACCGAACCAGCAATGGCCTCGGCGTTGACACCGCTTCCCAACACATTGAGTTCGGGGTTCTGGAGCCATTTGTTCAAAACATTCGGAATGCCCACCTCGACACCGACATAGATGAAGATGGCAATAGCACCAAGCACGAAGTGACGGAAGGCCATGGGACCCTTGCCCCTTTCCACTTGTTTGACGGCGTCTTTATTCTGCTCGTTTTCCGGAATCTTGGTCATTAGGATGACGATAAATGCAAAGGCAAAGATACCCAAAGCGGTGTACATCAACGGGAAGACATCACTAATCTTAGCATCAACGATGCTGGGGATAAGCAAACCCGTGATGATGATGACGGCGGTACCACACAACGAGTTGAAGGAACCTCCAATCTGAATGAGTTGGTTGCCTTTGTTACCGCCACCGCCCAAACGATTCAACATCGGGTTGACCACAGTGTTGAGCAGGCACATGCTGAAGCCCGCCACGAAAGCGCCGAGGAGATAGACAGCGAAGCTGCCAAAGACACCCGATAACGTCTGGATACCGACACCGATGAAGCCTACAATGACAGCGATGAGTGCGGTCTTCTTATAACCTCTCTTTTGGAGCAAGTTGCCAGAAGGAATGCCCATCACAGCGTAGGCAATGAAGTTGGCAAACACGCCCAAAGTACCTTGCCAATTGGGGATGTTGAACTGGTTCTTCAAGATGTCGCCCATGGGGGAAGCCAGGTTGGTGACGAACGAAATCATTCCGAACAGGAGAATCATGACTATGATCGGGATGGTGTAGTTCTGTTTTTTTACGGTTGTTTCCATAGATATTTGAGATTTAAAGATTTAAGATTCAAAGAATTGAAAACTTGAAAATGATTGTTTCGTTGTATTCTTCGCCTGAACGCAAGAAGGTGTTGGGAAAGTTGGGTTTGTTGGGCGAATCGGGGAGGGCCTGGCACTCCAAAGCGACTCCCGAGTAATCCTCATAGATGTGACCATTCTTGCCCTTTGGACAACCTGAAAGCCAGTTGCCAGTATAGACCTGCACACCAGGCTGGGTAGTATAGATTTTCACCATACGTCCCGCGCCTTCGTGCGAGAGCTCGGCAGCAAGGCAGAGTTTGTCTTTTTCAACGTCGTCGATGACCCAACAGCTATCGTAGCCTTTACCATTGATGAGGTCGGGGAAAGGCTCTTTGATGTCGCGGCCAATGGGTTTTGCAATCGTGAAGTCCATGGGAGTATTGGCCACGGATGCCATTTCGCCTGTGGTAATCAGCTCGTTGGTGGCGGGCAGGAAACGCGAGGCGTTCAGTCTCAGGTTGTGGTCGAGTATATTGCCGTTGCCTTCGCCTTTTAGATTGAAATAGGTATGGTTGGTCAGGTTGACGATAGTGGTGTCCGACGAATAGGCACAGAGGCGGATGTTCAGCTCGTTCTCATCGTTGAGGGTATAGTACACCTTCGACACCAGCTCGGCAGGATAACCTGCCTCGCCATCGGCACTGAGGTAGGTGAAAACCACGCTCTCGCCATTAATGCGACTGGCCCATTTCTGGTTGGCGAAGCCGATGCTGCCTCCATGGAGGTGATGTTTTCCATCGCCGGTATTGATTTCAAGCTGGTATTCCTTATCGTCAATCTTGAAGCGGCCGTTGGCAATGCGATTGGCGAAACGCCCAGGCGTTTTGCCTGCACAGGGCCCGTCACCATAGTAATCAGTGGCATTGGGGTAGCCAAGCACGATGTCGTCCATGTGGCCGTTGCGGTCTGGCATGACAATGCTCACAATGCCCGCGCCGATGTCGCTCAACTGCACCTTCACACCGTTGGCATTGGTCAGTGTGTAGAGCTTGATGTCTTTATTGTCAGGAGTTTTACCCCAGGTTTTTACTTCGATGTTCATACTGTTTCAAATTCGGAATGTGGAATGCTGAATGCTGAATGAGGGCAAAGCCCCGGCATCGCATTGCGACATTCTGCATTCAGCATTCATAATTCCTAATTCCATAAGTTATTCGGATAAACGCCTTTCTCAATCAGTTCACGAATCTTCCTCATCACCTCGGGTTTGTCTTCCTTGTAGGTCACGCCGAACCAAGAGGCGTTGCTCGACAGCACCTTCAGCTTGGCTGATCCGTCGTGGATGCTCTGGTTGACCATCAACGGGATGAAGAACTCCGCCTTGATGTTGGTCTGGGCAGGGCCTTTCAAGAACTCGACAAAGCCCTTCTCGGAGTAGGCGAAGAAGTCAGGTGTGAAGCCGAAGAAGTTCATCGAAACGAGTGAATCCATGTCCAGCGGATGCGAACCCGTCTCGTCGGTGTAGGCCGCACCACCGTCTTCGGTGTGACCGATGGCCGTGCGTTCGACGATGGTTTGAAGATTGCCTTCCGCGTCTGCAGTGCAGATGCCGCGACTCACCGTGCCGAAGTCCGACATGGTGTTGCGGAGCTTGTAAGCTACCATGCTGTAGGCGCCTTTCTTGCCTTCACATTCCATGAGATACTTGGCCAAAACCTCATAGGCTTCCTTGCCATAGAAATCATCGGCGTTGATGGCGGCAAAAGGCTCGTGAATCACGTCCTTGGCCATCAGCACGGCGTGACAAGTACCCCAAGGTTTGACACGTCCTTCGGGAACACTGAAGCCTTCCGGCAGTTTGTCAAGTGACTGATACACATACTCTACGGGGATGCCGAATTTCTCTGTGTTGTTGACTTTCTTGAAGGCCTCGGCAAAGTCCTCGCGGATGACGAAGACCACCTTGCCAAAACCAGCGCGCTTGGCGTCGTAAATGGAATAATCGAGGATGGCTTCGTTGTTCGGGCCGACGCCGTCCATTTGCTTCAGGGCACCGTAACGCGAGCCCATGCCTGCTGCTAAAACTAATAGTGTTGGTTTCATTATGTTGAATTGTTGTTTGTTGAATCGTTTAATTGTTGTTTTGAGTTTCCCTTCGGGAATGGAGTGCTGTTTAGTTGTTACAAGCCGCGGCAAGAACAATTTGCCAATCTCTAACGGCATTGGCCGCCGCTATTAACAAAAACCTAATACTTCCATTCCCCACAGAGGAATCTTATAATCTCCTAGCACCGTCCGAAATCACCACATCATAAATCTTAGGTTCGTGACCGAATTTGGCGGCAAATTTTTCTTTTGCCGTGGAGATGAAGGCATCATACAGGTCTTCTTTCACCAAGTTAATGGTGCAGCCGCCAAAGCCACCGCCCATCACGCGGGAACCGGTCACGCCGCATTCCTTTGCAATGTCGTTGAGGTAGTCCAGTTCTTCACAACTCACCTCGTAGAGTTTGCTCATACCGTAGTGCGTGCCGTACATGCGGTTGCCAACGGTCTCATAATCACCTTTTTCCAAGGCATCGCACACATCGAGGACGCGTTGTTTCTCACCGATGACATATTCCGCACGCATGTAATCCTCGGCAGGTATCTCCACATCGATCTCGTTGAGCATGGCCATCGTGGCATCACTCAAGTATTTAACCTCGGGATGCTTTGCGGCAATGTGGGCACAGGCATTCTCACACGACTCACGTCGACGGTTGTAGGCCGATGATGCCAATTCGTGTTTTACCAAGGTGTCAAGAAGCACGACTTTGTAACCCTTAGGGTTGAAAGGATAGTACTCAAATTCCATCGTGGCACAGTTGAGGCGCATCAGGTGACCCGCCTTACCGAAGAGCGAGGCAAACTGGTCCATGATGCCACATTTCACGCCGACATAGTTGTGCTCAGTGGCCTGACCGATACGTGCCAACTCGAACTTGTCAATGCCGAGGTTCAGCAACTCATTGAGTGCGAAGGCAAAAGTGCTCTCCAAGGCTGCCGACGACGACATTCCCGCGCCAATCGGCACATTGCCGTAAAACACAGTATCGAAGCCTTCGAGCTTGTAGCCTCGCTTGATGATTTCGCGGCATACTCCAAAGATGTAATTGGCCCAATGTAAATGAGGATGATCTTTCTCGTTCATGCCAAACTCGCGATAGTCCTCCTTATCGATGGAGTAGGCGCGAACCTTGTTGGTGCTGTTGAGGCGGATGCAGGCGTAGATGCCCGAGTCGATGGCTCCTGGAAAAACGAAGCCACCATTATAGTCAGTGTGTTCGCCGATGAGGTTGATGCGCCCAGGCGAAGTGTAGACAACGCCCTCATTTCCAAAGCGTTGCTTAAAAAGAGATTTTAATTCTTCGATAGTCATAGTGTAAGGTTAAATTTGGGCGCAAATTAGGAAAAAAATTGATTGCGTGACTTAGTTTTTTGATTTAGTCACGATTTTTTCTCCGTAAGGTATTGCGACGGCGTTTGCCCATACTTTTTCTTGAACGAGCGCAGGAAAGTGGCGTAGGAATTGAAGCCTGCCATCATGGCAATATCTTCCAAAGAATGTTGGTTTTCAGAGTTTTGACTATCTAACATGGCTTTGGCATCCTCTAAACGGAAATCGTTGATGTAGTCGTAGAAGGTCGTATGAAGTTCTTGATTAATATGGTTACTGAGGTATTGCCGGTTGGTGCCCAAATGATGTGCCAACTTCTGCACTGTCAGTGTATTGTCCTGATAATACTGTTTTTCGCTCATGACCTTGTCGATGTCATAACCAATCAAGGGTTTGCCTGCATTGTGTTGGGGCGTGGTAGTGGCTGGTTCTTGAGGCTCATTTTCACATTCGTCGGCGGGGGAGAGCGTGAACACCTGCTGATGTATCAGTTTGTGCATGACGTATAAAACAATGCCGATGCAGACAAGGCAATAAAGGGTGTCGAAAAGCAGGTTGCGTCCGGTAGAGGGTTCTGTAAACCACGATTGTTGCGATAGACTTTCAATAACCCATAAAAGTTGGAAAGCGAAATAGAGGACAATCAAAATGTTGCTCCATCGCAGGTCAAAATACTCAAGGTCTCCAACATTGTCCAGTAACATCCGAGTGTGTTTCTTGATGGAACGGACCAAATACACCAGTAAGGCTATCGAAACCGCCAAAGTGTATATTTGCATGACTGCCAAAACCATGGGATTTCGGCTAATAGCAAACAAGAGTAGGGCAATTATATAAGGTACTTCCAAAAGCAGAAGCTGATGAATCTTATATTGATTAGGAAAAACCAATGAGACCGCGAACATCATGTAACCGCCCACGATGATGTAGTCGAAAATTACCAAAAAGGTGTTGAGGAACTCGGAGTAAGGCTGATGGCGACAATCCAATACCACGAAGTTATTGAAAAAGCAGATGCCATGCAAGATTAAGACAAAAGCAAAAATCCTTTGAAACTGGTGGTTTCGGTGTTTCATGAGCATGTAAATGCCGCATGACGTCAACAAACATTGCGTCATGCCAGATACGAAACAGAGCAGCAATATGTAGAACGAGTCAGTATCCATGTTGGCAAAGGTACGGTTTTTCTCTCCTCTATTTAACAAATGATGCCATTTACCTGGATTTTTTACGCATTGCAACTAAAATTTTACGCAATGACGAAAACTGGCTGTGATTTTTACGCATTGCAAACCAATTTTTGGGCGAATGAAAGACCGATGCAAGGAATTATGGTGACATTTGCTCCAATTTAATTTCATTCCAACAATTAATCCCGACGAGCCATAATGGGTAATAACCATGGCACATTAAAACTATGAAAAAGAAAAAGGTATTTGCAACCCTGTTTTGCGCAGGCATTTTTGCAACCTCGCTCATTCTCGCTTCCTGCGGAGGCGGTGGAGATAGCGAAACAAAAACGAAATACGAGGTGAAGTTCCAGAAATCCCCGAAGAACGAGATTTTGGGCGATTTGGTGAACATTTCATGTGAGTATGCAGCCAAGTGGAATGCCAGTGAAGCGGAATATGAGGATGCCAGACAGAAAAACAAAGAAAAGTATGCAGACAACAGCGACAAGAGGGAACAAAACTATCAGAAGATTAGTGCTAGTCACAAAGAGAGAGGGAAACAGATTATTGAAGAAGCTAATGCAGCTTTGGAAAAGGAAATGGCTGGGCTTATCGGCAAGGACATTCCTTTCGAACTAGAAGACGGCTTAGGGTTTGAGGTCGTGGAATGTAAGATTTCAAAAATCACCAAACACGCGACGAGTTGCAATAGGACGACGCTCACCTTTAATTACAAAGTGAAACCTGTGGATGCAAAGATAATCGAAAAACTCGATTCGTATTCATGGCTTTACAAATCTCTTGATGCCAACGGGAATGTTTTGCTTGACTCCCAAGGCAACGAAATAGCAGAGGTGGGGGGCTTCTCCTATAATGAAAAGAAGCAACTGAAAAACGGGGAGATTGTAGAAAAGGAGGGTTGGTTTGTACTGCAACCAAGTTATGCTAACTTCGCGAAAATCAAGTTTGTAAAGAGAGTCTATTAAGACTTTTGATAATACTGTTAATAGAATTTAAATTCAAACGACGATGAAAAAACCAAGTTTCAATCTGATTCTGGGCGCAGTGTTCGCCATTTCTTTGTGCCTTTTTTGGGCATGCCAAAAGCCTGACACGCCAGACAATCCAACTCCCGATACCCCAACTCCTGACAATCCCACGCCCGACAACCCCAATGATGTTGTGGTAACTAACGGCTTGTTCTGTTACTTCAACTTCGATGGCGACGAAATTGCGGACTGGGGAGGCAACTACACCGCCGTCAACAATGGTGCCGTGGCTTCGACCGACACGCCGAGCGGCGAGGGAAAATCGATGCAATTCAGCGGTGAGTCGTTCATCGAAGTGAACGACAACATCGTTCCTGGAGGCAGGCCATTCTCCATCAACATTTGGTTCAAGACTGGAAGAAACAACCAATATCTGATAGGCAGCAACACCTTCTTCTACGACAATCCCAAGTCTGCATTGGGTTTCGATAACCATAGTAAGATTTATTATGCCTCTGGGCATAACAACAACCTGCTTCATTGGACAACCGCTGGCTCGACAATCGAATATGCCGACAATGGCTGGCATATGCTGACGCTTACCTACGATGAAGCGGTTGCAATGATTTATATCGATGGAGCCTTGTTCGAGACAAAAGAATCTGTGGATTTGAGGTGGGGAACTGATGTTGAGACCATCTACTTTGGCGTCGCCACGACAAAGAGTGGCAAGTTGGGGTACTACAATGGCAAGCTCGACAACTTCCGCAGCTACAACCGCCCATTGACGGATTCTGAAATACAAACGCTATACAACGCCAAGCAATAAAAGGACTTATTTGTGACATTTTTTCTGGGTGGCCGCGGAGACTTTTTCGGGGCCACCTTTTTTTTGTCATTTGTCAATTGGACATAAAACCATGTCTTTCAATTTGTGAGATAAAAATTGACAACCAACATAAACTGAGGGATATTTTTGTATTTTTGCGCATTCAAACTTTCAGATTTCTAACAAAATAAACCTAAAAAATGAAAAAGACCTTTGTTTTCCTGTTTGCCATCGCGTTTTCGTTGCTTTCGAAAGCGCAAAACATAAATTTTGACCAGTATTTCCAAGATGAAGGCTCACTGCGTATGGATGTCTTCCAATGTGGCAACTCCGACAGCTCACATTACGTGTTTGAGCGTTTTGTAATCGGGCCTTATTTCGGTGGCTCCAAAGTCAATTTGGTTGACCCGTTTAATTTCGGTACAAATCGCGTGAAAGTGATTGACGCACAAACCAATATGCTCATTTATTCTAGAGGTTACAACACCTTGTTCCAAGAATGGCAAACCACCGACGAAGCCCGAGTGATGGAACGCTGCTATGAAGAATCAGTGAGTGTTCCGTTGCCGCGCAATGAGGCTTATATCATCCTTGAAATCAGAAATTTCGATGGTGAGTTTGAAGAGATTTTCTCAAAGCTTTATGAACCTAATGAAATGTTCAATACCACCGAACAGCGTTATGTGTTTCCTGTTGAGGACATTATGGTCAACGGCTCGCCCGAAAGCAAGGTGGACATCGTGATTTTGCCTGAAGGCTATACCGCCGATGAAATGCCGCAGTTCCTGCAACACTGTCAGAATCTGGCCAATGTGTTCGCCCAAGCGGAGCCGTTTGCAAGCCATATCAATGACTTCAATTTCCGCGCTGTGATGGCTCCTTCCGAGGAGAGCGGCGTTGACATTCCAGCCTCGCATATCTGGAAGCGCACCATTCTCAATTCGCACTTCTACACCTTTTATATTGACCGTTATTGCACAACACGCGATTACTTTTCAGTGAAAGACGTGGCGGCCAACGCACCCTACGACCAGATTTACATTTTGGTGAACAGCAACCAGTATGGTGGCGGAGGATTCTACAATTTCTATTCAATGAGTACGGCGGGCAACATGTCGTCTTCCGATGTCATTGTGCACGAGTTTGGCCATGCTTTCGCAGGTCTTGCTGATGAATACGAGGAGCCTGACAATCCGCTGGCTTTGCTCTATAATTTGAATGTGGAGCCTTGGGAACCT